>ERZ773139.258-NODE-258-length-75224-cov-11.261690_pt1 | contig 75224 bp, 68 predicted proteins | sample MGYA00580854_ERZ773139 | MGnify/ENA primary metagenome ERZ773139 (study PRJEB29015, sample SAMEA2737809) | human gut metagenome | biome: human gut; feature: human-associated habitat; material: faeces | place: China | collected 2012 ...
AAAAAGTATGCACTGCATAGGTGGAAAAGGTCTCACCAATACAGTGCTTTAATTAATTTATATACATTTTTTGCTAAAACAAAACTCATAACCCTAAATCTCGCTTGAAATTTAGGGTTATTCGACAGACTGAATCGCTGTCCTTACGGACGGCGATTTTATTTTCGGAGGTTAGATATGCAAAGTAAACTTGATTTAATAGAAAAGCTTGACAATGAGCTTATTAAGTATATGAAATTGCAGGGAAAAAGTGAATTGAAGCTAATGCTTGACGCTTTAGAGCTTTATATGCCGATTCGGAGCAACCTAAAAGCAATGCCGTTGGCAGAACCGAATATAGCCGCTCTTTTAAATACACCCGATTTGCTTCTTGCGATTGATGTAATTAAAGAAAAATTCTATAAGGATTGCCCTGCTCCCGATTGTACCGAATTCACATTCAAGCTTGTAAATGAAGTGTACCGAAACGAGAGAGCAAAGCTGTTGGCGGCAAAGGTACAAAATGAGAATGCCGCGCACAAAAACGAACTGAAAACCTTGCCGCCGGAGGAAATTATAGACCGCGCATTTCAAACCAATATATACAATGATTATGAGATTATGCTTTCCGAACCCGATTTAATGGCACGGCAGATTGATACCCTTATGACTTATCCCAATATTCTTAATTCCTTATATGTCGAGTGGATATGCGGCAGCTATGTTCACACCGATGAGCTTGAGGACTGTCTTAAAAAATGTATTGAGGATCAGGATATTTATTTGCAGGGAAACCCTGACTGCGGTGTGGATAAGGGAGAAAAAGAAATATGGGATAAGATGTATGAGGGTGATGAGTTTCGCGTGCCGCTTAATTGCGAGGCGGCGGATAAAGAAGCGGGTGAAGAATTAGAGCCGTGACAGTTGTTCCTTTAACGCTTAAATGTGCAAACGATTTTGTTATTCAAAACCATAGACATCACGGTAAGGTGCAGGGCTGTAAGTTCTGCATAGGAGCAGTCGATGAAAAAGGAAAGCTGCGGGGCGTTGCGATAACGGGGCGCCCTGTTTCCCGTTATCTTGATAACGGTACAACCGCCGAAATAACAAGGCTTTGCACCGACGGGTTTAAAAACGCTTGCAGCTTTCTCTATGCTGCCTGCGCCCGCATTGCAAAGGAAATGGGATATACAAAGATAATAACCTATATTCTCATAACTGAAAACGGGGCAAGTCTGAAAGCCGCGGGATGGTCTGAACAGGGCGTTTGCGGAGGTGGGAATTGGAATGTTAAAAGCCGTCCGAGAAACAACAGTCCTAACACCTGCAAAAAGCGTTTATATTATAAACTGATTTAATGAAAGGAAACCTTATATGACTTTAATAGATAAAGCGTGTACGATTCTTGAAAAGACAAATGACGGCAGCAACCTTACGCCGCAGCACTTAAAGCTTATTGAAAATGCAGTAAACGGTTTTCTTAATGAAAAGGGTCTGAAAGCGTTTGATGAACTTTACAAAACCGTTGCGGACGGAAAATATCAGCGTCCGGATTATCTCGGCGTAGAATTTATGGATAGAGATCAAGAGGGTTATGTTTATTTTAAAGGTCAGAGTGTTGAGCATTATTCAGCCTTTTACGCTTATTCGTATTCTGCACAGGCAGATTTAAAGGTCTTGCAAAGCAAGTGCTTGTATTTAGAACAGATAAAGCAACCTGTTAAACGGCATATGCAATGCGATTGGGAAATGGGCGGAGAATTTGCCGAGGGCTATTGTAAGGCGCAAAAGGAAAAGCTTGATAAGGCGGCAAACGGCAATACCCTTATTTTTTCAACTGTTAATATGGGTGCGGTCGATAAATTTGTTTTGTCGGGTCATCCTCCGGCTTATCGGATAACGGAAAGTAGGTTGTACCGTGAAAATTGCGAATTTCGGCATTGTAATAACCGAAATTTTACGGTTACGGTGTACAGCTACGGCAGCGGAGCATACAGAGAGGCTGCGGCTGATGAGCTTGTGCTGATTCAAAGCTGTTTTGATTATTTAAAAGATAAGGAGTTTATCCGTGAACAAAGCTTTGAAACACGGAATTTTGATAATCAGCAAACGGGAATAACCCATCAACCGCCTGATGAGGAAGAAGCAGACGAGGCCTGTGAAATATGATATTAAAAAGTGAGGTGTTATTTTGATATTTCCTATTATTATGATTTTTGCCTGCTTTATAACTGGCGGAGTGCTTTTGTATATAAAACCGAGAAATAAAGCGTTTTATAAAAAGCCGCAGGAAACCGATCCTGCGGCAGTAACGGCAAACGAATTTGTAAATGTGCGTGATATTTGCGGTAATTTTCTTTATACCCGCGACAATACAGTATTTGCATATTTGCGTATTATGCCGATAAGCATTGATTTATTTTCGAAATCCGAAAAACAACAGATTGTGCGGCAGCTGACAGCCGATTTGTCAACAGCGGATTATCCGTTTCAGCTTATCGCCGTATCCCGTCCCGTGGATATTTCTCCGCTTTTATCGGAGCTTTCGGATACACTGACCGCTTGCAGCGATTTAAAGCAAAAAGAGCTTTTAAAGCAGGAAATGTCTGAAATGAGTTCTTTGGCTGTTTCGGGAGATACGGTTGAACGGCAGTTCTATATCAAGATATGGGAGAAAGCGCACGAAAATACGGAAAGAGAGCTGTTGCAGAGGCTTAAATATTTGGAGGGATATTTGTCAGACGCAGGCGTGCGTTCGGAAATATTGGGGCGGCAGGATATTATTCGTCTTTGCAACCTTATTAACAATTCCGCATATGTGCATCTGGAGGATTCGGACGCCGACCCTGTTATTCCGATGATTGCGGGGTATAACGATGAGTAAGAACACAAGGGAAGATTTAAAGATTATGCAGTCGTGGCCTTTGGAAAGAAAAATAATGGTCACACAAGCAAGGATAATAGAATGGAACAAGAGGTTTGACGGAAATGTATTTGTAAGCTTTTCGGGCGGTAAAGATTCAACCGTGCTTTTGGATTTGGTAAGGCGAGTATGTGCAGACATACCCGCCGTTTTTGTTGATACGGGACTTGAATATCCCGAAAACAGAGAGTTTGTTAAAGGGTTTTCAAATATTGAATGGCTGCGGCCCAAATATCCGTTTTTTGAAATCATAGAAAAATACGGTTATCCGGTAATATCCAAAGAGGTATCCAATGTTATTGACGGAGCAAGAAAGGGTCAGCAACACCGCATTAAAAGAATTAACGGCGAACTGCTCGACAGCAACGGCAATATTTCCATTTTTAACTGTCCGCAATATAAATATTTGCTTGACGCACCCTTTAAGATTTCGGATAAATGCTGTTACCATATGAAAAAAGCGCCTGTATATTCATATGAACGCCGCACGGGACGAAAGGGATTTATAGGAACTATGGCAAGCGAAAGTCTTTTAAGGCTGCAAAGTTGGCTGGCGGCCGGATGCAATGCTTTTGAAAGTAAGCGTCCTATAAGCCGGCCTATGTCATTTTGGACGCAGCAAGATGTTTTAATGTACCTTAAAGTTACGGGTATTAAGTATTCTCCGATTTACGGAGATATTATCGAAACAAATACCAAAAACGGAACAAAGCTTACAACAACGGGCGTTACCCGTTCGGGTTGTATGTTTTGTATGTTCGGCGTTCAGCACGATAAAATACCGAACCGATTTCAGAAAATGCAGATTACTCATCCGAAGCAATATGATTATTGCATAAACAAGCTTGGCTGCGGCAGGGTTATGGATTTTATCGGTGTTCCCTATAAAAACGAAACGGAGGTGTTATGCGTTGAGCATAAACAGGACAAATAATGAGGACGGGTTCATACCCGTTAATGAAGCTTTACTGAATGTTATTACGCCTATGGGTTTGGAGTTCAGACGAAACAGCTTGGTTATCGGTGAAAACACAGGCAAGGTTTACGGAATTATCCGTTATCCGCAAAAGGTTGATTACGGCTGGCTATCAAAAATCACAAATATTCCGTCGACTGTTGTTACAGTGGATATTAAGCCCATTGATAATGGTACTTTAATAAATTCTATTTCAAAATCAATTATTCAAAACCGTGGTATAGCAGACAGCGCAAAAGACCCGCTAACAAGGCAGCGTGCCGAAAAAGCCGCCGAGGACGGCGAAAAAATTATGTTGAGAATAGACAGGGACGGCGAAACGGTTGCGCTTATGGGTATTTCCGTTATGCCTGTTGCAAAAGACGATAAGCAGTTTACAAGGGTTTGCCGCCGTACCGAAGGCGCTCTTAATATTCAAAAATGCAAGGCTCGGACGCTTGCTAATTTGCAAAAAGAGGGCTTTCAGAATATTGCGCCGTCATATTCCGCTAACGGCAGAATTGAGGAAATTATATCTCGTATTATTCCAATGTCAACCTTTGTAGGAGGCTTTCCGTTTGCGGCGAGCGGCTTCAATGACGGTTCGGGTTATTATTTCGGAAAGGATACAGCCGGAGGTCTTGTGGTTGTGGATACTTGGAAACGCGGGAATGACCGAACCAACAGCAATATGGTTGTTATGGGCGTTGCGGGCGTAGGTAAGTCTACGGCGGTAAAACACATAATGCTTTCTGAATATATGAAAGGCACAAAGCTGATTATTATTGATCCCGAAAGCGAATACAAGGAGCTTTGCCGCAATCTTAACGGCGATTGGATAAATGCCGGAGGCGGTCGGGACGGTATGCTCAATCCTTTACAGATTCGTCCGGCTCCGCGCGATGATGAAACCGAAACGGAGCGTTTGTATGTAGATGAGGGAAACGGTATGAGCGATATGGCTTTGCATATTAAAACGCTTGAAGTGTTTTTTAATCTTTATCTGCCGTCCCTTACCGATATGCAGAAAGCAATTTTAAAGCAGTCGGTTATTGAGCTTTATAACAGATGGAATATTAGTTGGGATACGGATGTAAGAAAACTAAAGCCTACTGATTTTCCCGTTTTTTCGGATTTGCATAAGCTGATTTCCGATAAGGCCGACGAAGACAAAGCACAATCCGTTTGCCGCGATCTTGCTTTACTCCTTAACGATATATCGTTTGGCAGCGACAGCTTTTTATGGAACGGTCATACCAACATTAAAGCGCGTTCACGCTGCGTTTGTCTTGATACTCATTCCCTGCAAGGCACAAGCGATAATGTTAAAAGAACTCAGTATTTTAATTTGCTCGGCTGGAGTTGGGAGCAGATGAGCGCCGACCGTACCGAACGGGTTTTGCTTATTTGTGACGAGGCTTATCTGATGATTGACCCCAATGTGCCGCAATCCCTTGTTTTTCTGCGTAATGTTGAAAAAAGAGCAAGAAAATACGAAGCCGGACTTGTAATAATTTCTCATTCGGTTGTGGATTTTCTCGCTCCTGAAATAAAAATGTACGGTCAGGCTCTTTTGGATATTCCCTGCTTCAAACTTCTTATGGGCTGCGACGGTAAAAACCTACAGGAAACAAGGGAGCTTTACAACCTTACGGACGCGGAAACGGAGCTGCTCGAAAGCAAACGGCGCGGTCACGCATTATTTGTTATCGGTTCAAAAAGATTGCATATTAATTTTGAAATTCCGTCCTATAAATTCAGCTATATGGGAACAGCCGGAGGGCGGTAACAATAAGGCGCTCTTTCGGGAGCGCCTTCTGCATAATCTAAAGGAGGCTTTATATATGGCGTTTGATCCTGCAACTGCAAAGGCTGTTGCCAAAGCGGCGTCCGGAGTTTTAACAAACAAAGAATCGCGGAGTAATTTACTCTATATTATTTTGATAGCGCTTGCTGTATGTTATGCTGTAATTTTGATGCCGATTTATATTTTAACACAGCCTACGGAAATGCTGAACGAGTTTTTTGCAAACAATCCCGATGAAGCAGAGTATGCAAGACAATTCAAGGAGGAAAATGACGGTAAGATGCTTACTATCGGAGAAGGGCTGATTGCCGAGGGAGTATATCCGTTTCCTGTTATAAACGCAGCCGTAACAAACAGCTACGGCGAAATGCAAGACGCTCTAACGGGTGTAAAGTCCTTTCACTACGGAACAGACTTTGAGGGTGCTTGGCGTTCTGAAATATATTCTGTCGCAGACGGCGTTGCGGTAAAAGTCTGCACAGAGAAAAATGACGATTACGGAAATTACATTATTATAAAGCATACAGGCGTGCGAACAGACGAAGACGGAACGGAGAAAAACGAAACATTTTATGCGCTTTACGGATATATGAATGAGATTTATATGTACGAGGGGCAATCTGTTAAAAAAGGCGCACTTATCGGCGTAATGGGCGGCGATCCTAAAAGAGATAAAAACCCCGGACAAAGTACGAAAACGCATTTGCATTTTGAAATAAGAAACGCACAGGACGGAGTGGGCATTGATCCCACCGGATATATATTTCCGTTGCCCGATGAAACAGCGGAAAGCGAGGAGAACACAAATGAATAAAAAGAAGCTTATTGAATTGTTTATTTATATTTCCATAGTGGTTATAGGCATTATTCTTTTAATCACATCACAAAACGGTAAAAGGGCTTTACTCGGTAATATTTCGGGACAGGTGAGCTTATGCTGTACGGATGTTTTTTGCGAGTAATAAAAGCAGCGGTTTTATATACCGTGCGGTAAAGGAATATAAGGTATAAAAGATTTACGGAGGCAGAAATGAATAAATTTGAATGTATAAAAGGCGTATTCGGTTCGGATTTAAAGCCGCGTGCGAGGCTTGTGCTGCAATGCCTTATTTATCACGCCGATAAGGACGGTTTCTGTTTTCCGTCTGTAAAAACCATAGCCGCCGAGTGCGGTTACGGTATTTCTACCGTTAAAAGAGCGTTAAACGATTTATGCGTAGCCGGATATATTGAAAAAACCGCGCGTTTTGATAAGCGAAAAAACGGCGGACAGACAAGTAATTTATATTCCCTTACGGGAAATGCCGATACCACAGAAGAAACAACACCTGATACCGACAGCAATAATTCGGAAAGAGATATTACCGAATACTGCTACAGCTTTTCTGAGGGTTTAAAAATGTTTATATATAACACTCCGAAAGCAACTTTAAACGGCTGGACCGGGGGGCAGTTCAATTTTATACCCCCTTGAAATTAGCTCTTGAAATTATTTTTTGATGAAGGAGGGATAATTATAACAAAATTTAGATAGTATTCTAGAATATCACGGTTAACCCTTTTTAGTTATAGATAATGTCATTTTTAATAATTTAATTATATTCATCAAATTATTCAAAAAAGTATTTAATATTTCAAAAGTTTTTTGAAACATACATTCTTAGAATATACTATATTTATCTTTTAAATAAAGGGGAGTGATTTAATGAAATACGGATATGTTAGAGTATCTTCGATTGATCAAAATGAAGACAGGCAAATTATAGAAATGAAAAAAGCTGGTGTGACAAAAATATTTATTGATAAACAATCAGGAAAGGATTTTGAAAGATCTCAGTATATTGAATTGTTGAAAATTCTGAAAAAAGGTGATTTATTATATATTTTATCTATTGATAGACTAGGAAGAAATTACAAAGAAATACAGAAACAATGGCAGATTATAACAAAGGATATGGAGGTAGATGTTGTGGTGATTGATATGCCACTATTAGATACAAGAACAGCTAAAGATTTGTTGGGAACTTTCATAGCGGATTTAGTGTTACAAGTTTTGTCTTTTGTAGCACAAAACGAACGGGAAAATATCCGTAAAAGGCAAGAGCAAGGAATTAAGGCTGCTATGATGAAAGGAGTGAAGTTTGGAAGGCCTATAAAATTTACACCTGATGATTTTGATGTGTTAATTAAACAATGGCATAAAGGCATTTTAACTCCTGAAGAAATAGCCGAAAGGTGCAATATGAGTATAGCAACATTTTATAGGCGACTTAGAGAAAGCAAAATTAAAAAATAATCACTATCAAAAGGTATACTTTTTGATAGTGATTATTTTTTGCTAAATTTTTGCTAAAAACATATTCTTCTTGCATTTTGCAACATAATTGTATCAAAAAAAATGCTTAAAATCAAGATTTTGAACTAAGAATATTATTATGGTAACTTTTATCAAAAAGTATGCTTTTTGATAAATATGTGGGGGTATAGTTTTATGATTAATACTAATATTGGTGTTTATTATGATATAATATATATTTTGTCTGAACACTTCAACAATAAATATAATAGCGAACGCATAAATATGAATAATTTATCCAATTGCATCTTGCCTTTTTTCTTTAAAAAGGAGAATGATTGTTCTTTTATGCATAACATTCTTACCGAAAGCTATGAGGAACTATTGCTAAATGGAAATATTGAAACTATTCAGAATAAACTCATTGATTGTGAAAACTTGACAAGTAAAATAATCAATTTTTATTTTGGCGATATTAATACTAAATTTATTTTTAATGACTTTATGTCATTATCTGATTTAAATAGGGTAATCACAGAATCAAAATATCCTGATGAATTAAAAAATTCTTTGTATTCATTGTTCATTGAACCTGTTAAAACCGTACACTATTTAATGACGACCTTATTTGATTTTGATTTACAGTTGAAAAGAATACACAAGAATTATGCTTCCAATATTTTAAAAATCCAACAAGACTTTTTGGAGCCAATGATGTTAGAAAAATTAAATTTAAAAGACAAAATTACCAATAATACGCCATGTGCAGTTTCATTGTTTGATAAAGAATTATTAAACTTTTTAAGCCTGAAAAACGGAAATTATTTATTACTGTTGGGAGAAGATTACAGTAACACTCTTAATAGTGAAAACATCTATGCTTTAAAAGATTTTGGATACGCTCTCACAGAAATAAATAGATTAAAACTATTAGATATGATGAAAACAAATAAAGAAATAACAATTAAGGATATTGAACAACAATTATGTTTAAGCGGTACGAATGCTTATTACCATTTATCATTAATGACAAAATTGAATATGGTGAATACGAGATATGAAGGAAGAACAGTATTTTATAGCATTAATAAATTATATATTAAGAAAATGTGTATGAAATTATATGAATACAGCGAATAAACCAACCTGAAAAGAAAATATTTTTAGAGTTCAGGAAGAATAAATATGAATGTATTTCAATAAAATGCGGATATTATTAATTGTTTAAAGTGAGATTTAAAACTAGAAGTATTAAAACCTCACTTTAAACATATTTAGAAAAAATAGATATATTTAGTGAAAATTATTATATGCAAAAGTGAAATTGGCTCTATCCCAAATTTTGTGTAAACACAGAAATGCGGTAAAAACAGAAATAAATATTTTACCGGCGGCAGCGGTGAATCCGCTGTCGCCATATTAACAATATAGCACAGAAACGTAAGGTAAGTCAAGGGCGGCGAAGCCGTGCATTTACCCTTTACTTACCGGACGGGATGTGCTAATCCGGCATACGGTCAGCATAGAAAACCGACAATTGCGCGTGAATTTGACTCCAATCCTGCCGTCTGCCCGTCCACTTTTTAGTAATGTCTATCATTGCCAAATACAGCATTTTGAAAAGACTGTCGTCGGTCGGGATGGTCTCGTGAAATTTTATATGTCGCTATATCAGTTCTGCAATCCATATTGTCGAGTCACAATTAATTAACTTAACTTTATAATGCTCACCTGCAAGAAGTGAGTTGAAATTTTTTTCTAAGTCTGGTGATTTAATAATTTTTGCTTTATAATTATTTCCGCGGTATTTGAATTCGCCTAAAACAAAATCAGACCATATGGAATTAATATTGAAATTAACAACCGTGCCAGATTCAGGTTCTGGGTTATTTTTGGCCGATAGTATTTTATCTTGCCTAGAATTAACCGACAATGCGCTTGTTAAGGCAGAATGTATTATTATCTTCCAAGCGCCATCTAGAATTATTCCATCATCGCCCTTATGTTGCCACCTATAAAAACGAGTTTCTGGAATATGATTCCCAACAAATCCAATTCGATATAAGTCGGAAAGAATATCTGACAGATTTTTTTTAGCTATGATATGTGGATAATATTTATCGACTCTTTGATGTAATTCATCAATAGAAAAAACACGCTTAAATCCTGTTAGACAGGTGATTATACTATTTATTTCCTCAGGAGAGTATAATGCACGCAGTTCCTCCTTAAGTTCGGTCAAGCTGTCTTGGGAATAATGTTTTTTGCTCATGTCAATTGTTTTTTGTGAAAATGAACTATTATCGGCAGCTAAACAGTTTTGTGCTGAAGTAATCAATCTGACAATATCCCGTGGCTTACACCAACAATTATTTAAGATATATGTAGCAGCATCTGATGATCCGATTTTTTCGGGAAACCATTTTTTTATTATTTCTTGTTCGGATAAGGAATTTCCTAATTTTTTCTCGCCGTAGGATATTCGGCTAGTTAATATTTTTATTATAGGATGATTATATGAATTGGTGTTTGTATAGTCCCAAATAAGCGGAACTTCAAATCCCGAAATAACTTTATTCAATTCCTTAGTAACAACGAATCTATTAATCGCATTAATGATTTCTGTTCGTACAGAACAAACGATTTTTGTTTTGACTTTTTTGTTCTGAGCAAATACCATATTCATCTTTTTGGCTGTAAATATTAAATCACGAATCAAACGGAGATCTCGTTTAAAAACAGTTTCGTCGCCAAAATATGCTTCTAATTCATCTACAAAAATGAAATATGGAATATCGGTTCGTTTCAAGTTTTTAAATAATTCATCTGCATCATCAATGATTTGAATAAAAGTTCGATATGATGCGGACTCTTCCATTTTTGAATCCTTAAAATCAATCTCAAAAGTAGGCGATATTGTTGCTTGTGTTAGTGTATCAGATATAGGTAATGACAGAGATAACTTTGGTGGAATAGATAATCCTTTTCTTTTCCCAATATCAATTTGTTTCATTTTCTTTTCAAATTGAATCCAGGAATCGTTATTCTCGAAAATTCCGTAATTATAATCTTGATTGTCTTTTATGATCCTTGAATAAAAAAGCCATCGCCAAATATATTCAAAATCAGTTCCTGATAATACTACATCATTGCCAATGGATATTATTGAAGTAAGACGTTTTGCTAAAATTTCCATTTCTTGTTTTTTTGAATCAGAATAATCGCCTTTGAAGAAAATAAACGATGATAGTGTAGAATCGTCTTTTTTGCGCAAATACTTTTCAATGTAAAATAGAATGGCAGTTTTGCCTGTCCCTTTGTATCCTGTTACAAAAGCACCACTCCCGTCTGTGATTGCATTTATATTAAAATTAGACGGAACAACATAGTTTTCAAAAAAAGGATCCATTCCTTCGGTTTCAATTTCGTCTTTGGCATCAGGTTTGCCTGCATATATATCTTTTATTTTTGTCATAATTGAATTCCCCTTTCAGTTATTTTAAATTTAAATTGTAAATATTATTTGAAATGAATTCATCATATCAATAAATTATCCTCTAGTTTTTTGACTTTTACATAAGCGTTTGATTTATCTGAATTTTATTTAAAGCCTCCTTTGAAAGAGTATTATCTAAATATTCACGAATATTTAGATCAAATAGTCTTGTAAAAAAGTCAATATCCCAGCTTTGCCGTTCTTTATCGGAAAGGCCGAAGGAATTAAGAATTGCATCTGATTCAGTTGAATGCAATAATAACATATATTTTTTTATGATTTCATCGTCAAATATAAGATTGGTGTAGTATAAGCAATAGTAAACATATTTGCCGACATTCAATTTTAAACAATAATTATAAAGAGCTTCTGAATCTATGTTACAATTCTTAATGAAAAAATATATGTCGCAGAAATGGCTTAATGTTAATCCACGCTCATATAGCAAATAAATGGAATTTAAGTCTTTATAGTGGTGCAGGCAAAGCGATATGAATTCCATTTCCGGAGAGAGCTTATTAAATGTCACGCCCAGTATTGCCGTTTCCATAGTGTTTTGAAGAACAAATTCCATATCTGCCTTTGTTTCACTTTCACCCCACATTATATCAAAATTAAGATCAACATTAATATATGGACATATTTTATTGTTTGTTTTTTTAACAAAGGGAGCAGTTTGGTGAGACATAGCGGTCTGGAATAATATTTCTTTGCGAGAGAAAGGCTCAACTTCATTTTCCGTAATTTTTCCTTGGACAAAGCCGTTTCGAAGCATTATTCCTTTTATTTTATCAATATCCCTTCGGTTGATAAGTATATCTATGTCTCCTGATTGTCGACAAAACGGATTATTATATGCCGCAGCAGATAATACAGCGCCCTTTATTACGGCATAGGAGATATTGTTTTCTTTAAATTCGCGGAAGACTGCAGAACAGGTTTTATATCTTTCGTTAATACATATTTTATTTAATAAATTCTCCGCTTTTAATCTATCTGTATATTTATTTTTGCCTTTTATTTTTGATAGAAGATAGATGCAGCCATGATTGTATAATATTTCAGAAATATCAAAGCTTGGTTGTTTTTCGTTTGCTAAATCGCGAACGGCTTCGATATATTTATTCATATACTTCAACTCCATTTTTAGGGTAAAAATCTTCAAACCTTTTGTTTTTATCTGTTCTTTTATAAATACCATACATTGAAACAGCAAAATTACTTTTGATTTTATTTAGAAAATGTTCTTCAAAACATCTTCCGAAGACCCGACAAGAAAGAAAAAAACCTATAATAACAGGATTTTCTGTTTTGCGTACCACCGCGGAACCGACCAATCCCATATCGCCGTATTTATCTGAAGCGGAAAGGACATACACGCAATATCCTTCATCCCTGATAAAATAATTAATTTCCTCTTCGGTATATCTTACATCGGAAAGATTAAATTGATTGGTTCGCTGTGATAATTCAGATATTCGTGCTGCTTGAGCAGGTGACGCCGTTTCACATTTTATCTCGGTCTTGAGCGATGCATTAAATTCTTCAGCGCTTGCATAACGCTGCTTTTCTTTTTCACGTTCTTTTTGATCTCTGTACTGTTGTGTACGGTTAATATCTGTAGAACTCCCGTCAAAAAATCCTTTGATTTTTTCTATAAAATCGCAATTAGAATAATCCGCAAGGACGGTTGTAATATCGGGAATTATAGAAGATACAAGGTCAAGCTCATATTTGCTGTCGTCAACAAAAACGAAGCTATCGGCAGAAAGATTTAATTCAAGAGCAATTTCTTTTATGTTTGTGGCTTTATCCGTCAAATTTATTTTTGATATTAAGATATGATTCTTTTTCAGCGGCATTTCAAGAGAGTTAAATACCGTTTCTATATTTTCCGGCTCATTTTTACTGCAAAGGCATATAAGTATTCCGCGGTTGTATAATTCTATTAAGGTTTCTTGAAATTTCAGGATTGTAGCATCTATGTATATTTCTTCTTCACCTGAAATGCCGTGCCATAATACATTATCGCAATCACAAATAAGTACTTTTTTTAAAGTGCTTTTGGGGGTGAAATACTTTTCTAATGTACTGAAAAGCATTTCTACCGTTTCGAAATTTGTCATTATAAGATCGCTGTCTAAAATTTCAATTTCAAATTCTTCCTCAATAGCCACAATAAATTGAATGAATTGAATTGAAGTAAGCCCCAAATCGGTCAGTTTCGTATCAACTGAAGTTTTTAAAAGCTGTTCTTTATTTATATCAATGATATTTCCTAATACTTCTAAAATTTTTTCCTTGTCCATATTCGTACACTTCCTAAAAATTATATTTTTCCGCCTGCTTTAAAAACATTTCGGCGTATTTGCCGCCCGTTTGCATAAGCTCGTCGTGACTGCCCTGTTCAATGATCTCGCCGTTTTCAAGCATATAGATTACGTCCGCCATACGGGTTGTGGAAAGACGGTGGGAAATTATTATAACCGTTTTGTCAAGTGCGGTCATAAGGGTATTGTTTAACTCGTATTCGGTCATAGGGTCAAGCGCGCTTGAGGGCTCGTCTAAAATAACTATCTCGCAGTCCTTTGCAAACACCCTTGATATTGCGACTTTTTGCGCCTCGCCGCCCGAAAGGTTAATTCCGCTTTGGTCAAATTCCTTTGTAAGCGGGGTGTGAATACCCTCATTAAGGGAAGAAAGCCTTTCTTCAAAGCCGCTGTTTTTAAGGGCTTCAAGCACACGGGGTTGATCGCCCTCTGAATATTCGTCGGTAAGGACGTTTTCGGCAATGTCGGCGGCGTAGAGCTGAAAATCCTGAAAAACCGTGCCAAATTTATTTCGGTAGGAGCAAAGGGTGTAATCCTTAATGATTTTGCCGTTTATCAGAATATCGCCGCCTGAAACGTCATATAGTCTTAAAAGCAGCTTTACAAGGGTTGATTTGCCCGCGCCGTTGTAGCCTACAAGGGCGATTTTTTGTCCCGCCTTTACGGTCATATTAATGCCGTTTATTATGTTTTTCTCGGCTTCAGGGTAGGCAAAGGAGACATTTTTAAGCTCAAGGGTCTTAAACGGGGCGGTTAATTCGGTACAACCCTCCTTATCGCACACGGTTGGCTCGTAATTAAGAAACACCCTGAACTTGTTAGCATAAAGCTTATGCTCCTTGAATTTTGCAAAATAATCCATAAGATTATTAAGCGTCCAAAAAAGCTTCCACATAGCGCTGAATGTGGCGGCAAATCCGCCGAGAGTTACGGATTTTTCTATCATCATCTTATAAAGTAGCAGTATTGTAATAACCGCGTCAAACATTACGGCGGTAAAGATGCTTCTTGTAAGGTTCAGAAAAAACAGCTTATTTCCGTAGGATTTGGTTATTGAAATATTGCTTTCTACCGCCGAGTCAAAATTATTTAAGAGTAAATCTTCGGCTTCGCTCATTCGGATTTCCTTTGCATAGTCTGTAAGATAGTGAACCCTGCTTATATATTCAGCCCTGCGCTGAAAGGGTTTCAGCTCGTTATCGCGCTTAAAATAAATTTTTGTAATAAGCCTTTGCAGAACTACGCTGAAGACAACCGAAAAAAGCACTGCCGCCACGATCCACAAATCTATCGTGAACAAAACGCCTATTATAACCGCCGACGTAATAAGGCGGTTTATTATTTTGCCTATGTCCTCACATATTGCGATTGTTCTTGAGTCCGCCTCGTTAATCGCCCAGACAAAGTCGTTGTAAAAATCGGGGCGGTCATAGCAGGCAAGGTCTATAGAAGCCGCCTTTTTGTATAGCTGCTCCTGCATTTTTTTGTGCAGCTCCTGCCGCGCCTTCGGCTCTATAAACTGCCAGTACCATTCGTGGAATATGTAGGCTGAAATAAGGAAAACCGCCATAGCAAGGACGAGCAGGAGTATTTCGTAATAGGGGACGCCGCTTTCTATTCTGTCAAACAGCGCCTTTATAAAGAGCGCACTTGTAAAGGAGTGTATACAGCCCCAAACAATACCCTCCGCAACCGTAAAGAGACAGAAGGAGGGGACATATTTTACGGCTTGCTTAATCATAAACAGTACGCTGCCCTTTTCTTTCATACATCTTCCTCCTTTTTACGGTATTTTTCCGCCTGCTTGCTCCACATATCGGCGTATTTGCCGCCCTTTTCGAGCAGCTCTCGGTGGGTGCCACTTTCAATAATTTCTCCCTTTTCCATAAGGTAGACCCTGTCCGCCAAAACCGCGGAGGAAAGCCTGTGGGAAATAAAGATTACCGCCTTGTCCCTGCACGCATTCATCATAGCCTCGTACATAGCGTACTCCGCCAGCGGGTCAAGCGTGCTTGAGGGCTCGTCTAAAATTGCAATAGGGCAGTCCCTTGCAAACACCCTTGATATAGCGATTTTCTGGGTCTCTCCGCCCGAAAGCACCGCTCCGTTTTCGTCAAATTCCTTTGTAAGCACGGTTTCACAGCCCTTTTCAAGGGACATTACCTTGTCATAAATCCCCGCGTCCTTCATACCGCTTACCGCACGATTTTTTTCTTCCTTGGTAATATCGGCTTTAAGTAAAATATTCTCCAAAACCGATACGGCGAAGACCTTGAAATCCTGAAACACAACCGAGAATAAATTTCGGTAGCCTTTAAGCTTGTATTCCTTTATCGGTCTGCCGTTTAGCTGTATTTCGCCCTCAGTGACGTCGTAAAGCCGCATTAACAGCTTCACAAGGGTGGTTTTACCAGCGCCGTTGTGACCGACCAAGGCGATTTTTTCGCCCTGCTTTATTGTGAAATTAATATTTTTAAGGGAATAATCTTCCTGACCTGCGTATTTAAAGCTTACGTTTTTAAGGGCGAGTAAGCAGTTATCGGGCGGGTCGAGTCCCTCCCTGTTTTCATGAATTGCGGGCTTGTATTCAAGGAAATAACGCAGATTGTCGATATAAAGCGAGTGATTCTGAAACTGAATAAAAACGTCTGCCATATTGCGCAGTGACCACGCGACATTGTTTATTCCGTTTATAACAACAACGCAGTCGCCATAAAGCATTGACTTTGAAACAAGGGTTTTATAAGCGGAATATAGAATAGCGCCGAGGAAAACGATAATATCATTAACCGCTATGAACAAATAATCCAATAACGCCACCTTAAGCCCGTATTTTTTAATAACCCCCTTAAGCTCCTTTATCGCCTCGTAAAATTTTTTGAACATAACCCTGTTTATGTTTGTGAGCCGCATTTCCTTTGCGTAGTCGGCAAGGTAGAACACCCTTTTTACATAGTCGCGTTTTCGGGATTTTTCCTGCATTTCCATATTGTAATTGTACCGTACCTTGTTAAGCCTTTTCCCGAACAGAATACTTACCATAAAGGGTATCAGCGCGAATACTATCAGCACGGGATCGATTGTAAATATGATAAACGAGGTAGCGAAAGCGTTAAAAATAAAATATAAAATGTCGCCTAATGACCCTAAAACCTGCTGTGTTCTGTTGTTTGCTTCGCTAATAGCTTTAACATATTTATCGTAAAAGTCAGGGTCTTCAAAGCAGGCAAGCTCGACAGACGATGACTTTTCAAACAAGGCTTTTTGAATATGGCTGTATATTTTTTGATTTGAAACAGGCGCAAATTTTTGCCAATAATAGTGTGAGAAAGCAGTAGAAAAAATATGAAACGCCGTAATAATCAGGATAAAACCGACAAGTCTTTTAAAATCCAAGCCCTCTTGAATACCGTTGATAATATATTTGAGCAAATAAACATCGAGCAATATATTTGAAACCGAGGTTATTATAATTCCGGAAAGATCAAAAAGTATTCTTCCCGGGCTTGCGGTATGTATTTGTTTGAGTATGTATAAATTGTTGCTAAGCGTGGAATGTTTTGTCTTCTTTTTCAAGTACAGATATACCTCCTTTTAGATTAAAGTTAATAAATTGCTGTTTTCTATATTCGCAGTTTCCGTCGCTCGCAAACGGATTATCGTGAAGATTTACAGCTTCCGCCATACATCCTCTGCCGCAAATGTCATTCAGCATACATTTTTCACAGCCATAGTCTTGTTCACAACGCTGCCTTGCTAAATCGGAAATATTATTTATATTCTGTAAAAATAGCTTTTTATCGAAGAAAAGAACATTTCCGACAGTATATTTTTCACTGTAAAGGGATTGACATGGTTGAATTGAACCGTCTACTTTAATACAGAAAGAAAGTTCATTAAGTCCATCTGCTAACGGACATTTTGTGGTGCAGATTGGAAGAAATATACCTGCATTTCTTTCTTTATTAATGCGTTCGACAAGTTTCAATATTTTTAATTTTTGTATGGATGTGAGTTCTTTAGAACTCCATCCGTCAGAACCGTTACCCGACTTATATATAAATGCGAGTTCAGGTGTGAATCCCAGTGAAAGTGCTAAATCGCAAAAATCTTCAACATCCGTATAATTACTTTGCGAGATTACCATTTTTAATAGGGGCATCAGTTTTGGTTTGTGTATTTGCTTTGCAAAATTTACCGTTTTCTCAAAATTACCATGGCCTCTGGTTTTAGCGTTCTGTTTTTCGCAAGATCCATCAAGACTTATCTGGAGTTTTAAGTTATCCCTTGTATTCAGAAATTCCAATAGCTTTTTATTTTGATTTGTACCATTAGTTACAATACCAAAGGTGATTTGCGGATATTTATCTATCAAATCAAGGATTTTTTCAAATTCGGAATGAAGTGTAGGTTCGCCGCCTGAAAGCAAAAACCTTTTCAATCCGTAAGAGAAAAATAATTTGATTATATTTTCAATTTGTTCAAAAGAAAGTTCGATTCTTTTGCGGTTTAATCCAGACCGGTTATAGCAGGTAGCACAGTTCAAATTACACTGGTTTGTAATTTCAACATAGACGGTTTTTATATTCATATTATTTCGACAATTCCTTTTGTTACGGTATCGGCTAAAAATTCTTCTAGATCAGATCTGATATCCTCCGGTGTTACAGAATAAATATTACAAAGCTTTTCAAGAAGTGTTTGTATATCACAAGGAACATCAAGGCAATTAAGAATATCAATACCCGTTTCGTCAAAGAAATATGTATTTCCGCTTTCTGGGTCGAATACTGCAAGGGAAGTTTCGTCTGAAAGAATAAAGTCCATTTTGTCTGTTTTTTTGTAATCCATTTTATTTTCCTCTTTTCTCAAAATTAAGACAGAATATATCCTATAAATATTACTTTTTTTTATTTTGTCCATATTGTAGCGGAGTTTTACAAACTCTCGGTTTAAAGAGTATGACAACCTAACTTTCCAATCATCCCATGGTTGTATAGTGGTATTGTTGACTAAAACTGCTTTGCCTATTATTTGGTTATATTCGATATCTTCAAGGCGAAAAGCGTTATCCCCTTTACAGAAATATCTGCCATCATATTTAAGTAATCTATGTATCAATATACCTTCATTCTTATAATTAAAAACAATAATATCACCAATTATATATTCATTGCTCTTTTTAATAATCACCTTATCCCCCTCAAAAAGAGTGGGATTCATACTGATTCCCATTACTGTAATTTCTGCTTGTCCTTTTGATTTTAAAATTGCAGATAAGACCTTTGAAACGAGCTCGTTATTCATTTTTTATCACCTCGGCAACAAATTTCATATCGCTATAGTAAAGCTTGCTACACTTTACTTTAGAGAGCTTAGATATAAACGATAAATAATTTGAGTTTAATTCATATTCAATTATTGGTGATTTGAGCAAATAATTCATTCTCTCAGTTGTACTCATCACTTCTAAAGTATTGCGATTATTTGTTCTCTCTATAAAGTATATTTTTTTGAGGGGTAAAGAGTGTGTGATGCAATTTTGTGGAGAATAAATATACCTTTTTATAGAAATATCATCTAGGAAATTATACACTTTGGGTGCTGCGCCAAGATGTTTTAGGATATCAAATCCGCCTTTTCGCAAATGAATTGGTGTATTAAATGGATATATGTAAAAGTTATTGCGGTCGAGAAGGATACAATCATCTGTAATGTAACCAAAACCGTTTGATGATAAATATGAGGTGAGAGTGGTTTTCCCTGCTGTTGTTGCGGCGATAAATAAGTAAGCTCCGTTGTTGTATTCTACGGCACCGCCATGGATGGCAAATATTGTTTCTGAATATTTACGATTATCATACATAATATCTTCTATTCTTCTTAGCGGTGCGGTTGTTTTTAGCTGATTTCCGTTATAATAAACCATGTAATCAAACTGTTCTTTTTTTACTACGATTGTCATATCCGATTTAATAATCTTTTTACTTGCATATTTACCGTGTTTCAACCTAATCAAATTAGCCAACTTATTACAGTTGGTTTTTATGGTAAAATTTGTTTGAAATGGTGCTTGTATTCCTATTGTTACCATGATATTATCCTCTCAATTTATAATTAGTGAATGACTAAAAATGACTTTCATCTTTTGGCAGATTTATGATATATGTTTTAGATTTATAAATTTTTAAAAAATCTATTTTAACCGTTGTCCACACCTTTCACAATATTATATTCTATACTTTGTTTTGAAGATGCATTTAAAACTTGAACACATCAAAATGCATTTTTTAAGAAATACAATTGCTTGTATTATTGTTTGGGACGGCGATTGCTTGAAAAATTTCTGTGATTCTAAAAATATGTATTTTCTATTCCTTCTGTTATACTATTCAATATCTCTTTTAAAAGTTGTTGTGAGAGTATGGAGATTTTGTAATTCTTCAACTTTTTCTTATCTATTTTGTCTTTTGAACATTACTTAGTAATTGATGTTTAATTATATTTTTATTACTTTTAGTTGTTCACTAAAAATAAATTGATTTTCAAAAAAAAGTGTGCTACAATAAAAAAATCAAGGAGGAAACGATAATGAGAAATATCAAGTTTCTTGATGAGCCAGGGTTTATTTATGACCTTTTTTTCTTATTTTCTTTTAATTTTAATAAAGACTATTGTTTGACAAATTTTATAAATTATAGTAAATCAAGTGAAGATACGGATTATTACTGTAAAATATTAAATGAGTTTTCGCCAATTTCGGACGACCTTCTTTTGTTTTTTTATTTTACCGAGGACAAAAAGAATTTAATAACCAAATACTATTACGAGCCCTATAAGGCAAGTTTCGTTTTTGAGAATTACGACCTTTCTACTGTACAGGAAGAATTATCTAATTATGAAAAGGTAAAGGAAAATATTATTAGATTCTATTTTAAAGATATTAATGAAGAAAGTGTCATAAAATGCAAGGACTCGATAACATATGCAAATAGGCTCATTAAAAATTCTCCCTATAATGGTGAAATTAAAAGTGCGTTATATTCGTTTTTTATAGAACCCGAAACAGTTATTCATAAGCTTTCGTATGAGTTAATGGAGAAAAGCTTTGCATTATCTCAAAAATATGACGCGAAGCACAAATTATTGAGTGAACTTAAAGATAACTTTAATTTTGATTTCGTTCTGAACCAACTTATGCAAACGAAAAATCAAAAAGGCGATTTTTCTTGTTTTGATAATATTTATGTGACATTCTGCTTATATCATAAGAATTGTGTTAAAACACATTATTATTCAAATGAAGTTGTTATATTATTAGGAGTCGACTATATTGAACATATAAATTATTTGACAATTCAATTTAGATTGCCAGAGCTCGAAAATTTTGGGAACGCGATTTCTGAATCGAACAGAGTTTCTATTTTGAACTTGATATATGAAAAAGATGAAATAACAATAAAAGATTTGGAACAAGAATTCGGATTTACAGGAACTAATGCTTATTATCATCTATCTTTAATGATAAAGGCTGGTATGTTAAAGACACGAAATCGCGGGCGAACTATTCTTTACAGTATTAATAAACAGTACTTTCAAACCCTTTGTGGTATGTTAGAAAAATATTATAAAGAGAGGGGTGACCAAATTGAAAAAATGGGTTAAGCCTATAGTTGTAGAATTGAGCGCCAAAGAATTGGCAAAACATATTCAAGCAGCTGCGAGATCCGGGCAATGCTTTGCCGGAGATTTCAGGTAATATTTTTCCTGAGGAGCCATCGACCTAATGGTTGATGGCTTTTTTTATTGAAAAAAAGTATAATTGAAATATTACCAAACGATTATTTTTAAATATAATAACATTAATTATGACAAAAATCAAGTAAATACCTATAAATAACTTGAATTTCGTTTTATTTTTAAAAATTATTAAACGAATAATTGACAAAATAGATATTTTGTAATATACTGGGTTTGTGGCTTTTTATTTGGACGATCATTTTAAACTTATATTTTTGTATTTAGTGTTCCAGCAATTTAAAAGCTTTTTAATTCGCATCCACTTATTTTGTTAGGTATGTAACATATTTTATATGATAAAACTATACTTTCGGTGCTGTTATTCGGAAGGAGAGATTTAAATGAGTTATTCATCATTAGCGTATGTTCTCAAAAAATATTCTACGATATGCTGGAAAAATCATAAGTTTTATTTTCCGGCAAAAATATTTTATTCTTTATTACAAAGTTCGGTATATATTATAAGGTTATTTTTTGTTAAATGTTTTATAGATTCTATTGCAGAAAAACAAAATATTAAAATAGCAATGTTGCTTTTGTTACTTTTTTTAATATTTAACTTGTTGCAAGAACTATTATCGGCAGTATTTACTTTGTATATCAAACGAACCCAAAACGACATACAAAATGATTTACAACTGGATATTATAGTTAAAACATTTTCGTTGGATATAGAGAATTACGACAATACTGAATTTCATGATAAACGAACAAGAGCAATTGAATATGCAACTAACGGTGCAAATAGAATTATCGATGCATTATTTGATTTTATTTCGAATTTATTAACATTTGCGGGATCGGTTTATATAATTAGTTCGTTAAATGTATACGTGTTAATCTTTTTAATTATTTTTACATGCATTGATTTCGTTGTTAATAAAAAACGAGATGAATTAATGTATAAACTCAAGAAAGAAACAACACGTATAAATAGAAAAAAAAATTATACAATAGGACTCCTATCTAACAAATCGGCCATGAAAGATTTGTTACTCAACGATTCTTTAGAATTTATTCTGCAACGATTTAAGAGTATATACAGTATGGCAAGAGGCTTAATGATTAATGTAGATAAACAGGTAGAAAGACTAAGAGTTCCAGTAAGAATCCTTAATGTGTTTTTTAGTTGTATTGTTTATCTATTTGTTGGATATAGTCTTTTCCTCAAGGTTATTACAATAGGAGATTTTTCTATGCTATACGGCGCTGCGGAATCTTTGAAAACTTCTGTAGTTTTGATTGGTGCTAATGTATCGAATATACGATCGATGAATATGGATGCCAAGATGTATGAGGAATATATGAATTTGAAACCTTTAAAAAGAGGTTTAATTAAATTAAACTCGGATGAAGGTTTTACTTTGGAATTTAATAATGTATGGTTTAAATATAATGGGCAGAAAGAATGGGCTATTAAAGGCGTGTCGTTTAAAATTAATCAAGGTGAGCATATTTTGTTGGTGGGAGAAAATGGTGCTGGCAAGACAACCTTAGTAAACTTAATGTTGGGTTTCTATACCCCGCAGATAGGTGATATTTATATCAATAACCGCAATTTAAAAGATTATGATCGCAGATATTTGTATAAAATGATTTCTGCGGTTTTTCAAGATTATTTTATTTATGCTTATTCAATATATGATAACATTTCACTTAATCTAAAATATGATGAAGAATTATTGCAAAATTCTATAAAAAACGCCGATTTGAAAAAAGTAATAAAAAAATTGCCGAAAGGTGCAGAAAGTTATTTGACGCATGATTTAGATGAAAATGGTGTCGAACTTTCCGGAGGGGAAAAACAGAAATTAGCAATATCCCGTTCATATTATAAGAATTCAAATTTTTTAATATTGGATGAACCGTCGAGTGCATTAGATCCTATATCGGAAGAATTTTTACTTCAACAATATAAAGAATTAACCAAAGGAAAGACCGCAATTTTGATATCACACCATTTAAATAATTTTTATGATGCTGATTACATTTTGGTGATGAACAACGGAACGATTTGTGAATTTGGGACACATGAACAGCTTATTAAAAACCAAGGTAAATATTATGAATTATATATGCTACAAAAAACGAAGTTTTGTCGAACGGAGTATTAAAGCATCATAGTGTAGTATATGATGTTTTAAGAAAATATAAATTAATACTTTAAAGGAGGATATAAAATGAAGTATATTAAGCCAAGCATCGTCAGTATAAAAGATGAACAACTGCGAGAGTATATCGCATCAGCATCAACTGTATGCACTGGAGGGTATTCACATAATTGTCCTAGATTTGACTGCTCTAATTCTGTCAGTTGCGATTATGTTGTAGGAAGATAAACGATTAATTGGGGGCAGACTACACTGCTCTCAAAAAAATAAATTTCAAAATTAGGTGTATGATATGGAATTGATTTTAAACCCAACTTTAATAATTAATGAATTTGAAGATGGCGACATGGTTATTATTGATCAGCAGAAAGAAATGACACATTTGCTTAATAAATCTGCGGCATTAATAATAACAATTTTTAAGGATAGAGTTAATACTGTTGAAAAGTGTGTTGAGATATTTATGAAAGAAATTGATCAAACTGAAATTGATCATAGTCAAGTATTATTTGATATTCAAGAAACAATTAAAGAATTATTAGAAAGAAGGATACTAATTGAAAAATAATGTGAAAAATATTTCGTGGCACAACTTGTATATAGAGTTATCTGACAAATGTAATTTGTCCTGTTCATATTGTTATAATGATTCATCAAAGCAAAAATCACAAATGTTGTCAACGGAAACAGTTATTCAATTGATAGATCAGGCCAAAAGTCTTGGTGTATCGCGAATTGATTTATCTGGTGGCGAACCCTTATTATACCCAAATATAAAAAAATTAATCAATCATATCGAACAGAATGGTATGTCTGTTAATATTATTACTAATGCAACTTATTTTGAAAAGTGGTTAGTTACAGAAACCAAATCAACTTTTCAAATAACATTAGATGGAAAAGACCTGGAAACACATAGCAAAACAAGGTCTATTGAAAACTACTATGATGTCATAAAAGCTTTAAATATTATTCACGATTATAATGTTGGAAAACGTGTAATGCTTCGTTGTAATTTATCAAGATATAATGAAAGTCAAATTAAGGAGTATATTCAGTTCGCATTGACATATGGGGTAAACGGAATAACATTCGGTGCCCTATTACCTATGGGAAGATGTGAAAATATTTATTCTGATATAAGCATATACCGCGATTATAATTCTTCATTGCGATTGTTTAATCAATTAGAGTGTTTGGCCAAAGAATTTGAAGGCAAAATTAAAATAATTTATCCTGAGCCAAAGCACTCATATGGATGCCCGTTATATTCAGACGAAATAGAGTTAAATGCTAAAATTGATAGTGAAGGCTACATTTTTGCATGCTCTTTGTTCTCAAATAAAGAATTAGCCTTAGGAAATATTGAAAAGAACAAACTGAATGACAACGTCACTTATGAAAATTTATATAATTTAATAAGTGGAGCTAAAAGTAAAAAAGAAAATGATAAGCATTGTCAGAAATGTTTATGTGGCGATACTTGTGCGGGTGGTTGCATGGCTTCATTTATGCAAGAGGATAAAAAGCATTTTGAAACATGTATATATTTAAAACATAATTATAAGGATTTTATAAAGCAGAATATTGATAATTTTAAAATTGTTTTATGAGGTGATGTTTTGGTTGTCTATAAGTTCACCTGTTCGTTGCCAAAGTGGCACATTTTTTTACAGGTGCAAGATTATGATTTATTACACTACATAAAAAATGCATTTATAAATTTTGTTTGTACCGAAACAGCATATATAACGGATTTAAATAACTGCATTTATATTAATAATGAAACGACAGGATGTAGTATTAAATATAAAACAGAAGAGTTTCGAACATCGCATAATTATGATGAAATACTTTTTGTCATATATGAATTTTTCGAAAAATCTGCTATGCAATATCAATATAATAATATCTGTTCTTTTCATGGTGGAGTAATAACAAAAAATGGAAAAGCCTTTGCTTTATTAGCCAAATCACATATAGGTAAATCTACACTCATCGCAAATATGGTTACTAAACAAATTAAGTGCCTATCTGATGATACAGTTTATGTTGATAATACAACTTATTGTGTATACGAGTTTCCTTTACCTATACGTATTAGAGATTTTACATATGTTAATATTGATAAAAGTATCTATAATATAGTAAATTTAAAAAACTGCTATACAAAAGAAAAAGAATATTTCATAGTATCACCTCATATGCAAGGGCAATGTAATGCTCGTTTAAACTATTTCGTATTCTTGGAGCGTAATAATGACACTGAAGTGACACCTGTTTCTAAACTACAATGTTGTAAAAATCTACTATATAATTACAAAACATTACAATTTGAAAATAAGAAATTAGATATTGCAAAGTTAGCAGAAACAATTCCCGCCATTAATTTAAAGTATAATAATCCCAATAACGCAGTTTGCCTGTTAAAAGAACTTTTTGAACAAAACATTGTTTAAAACATTTGACATGTTTAATAGCACATTTCCATCACTAAAATATGCAGAACACTAGTACAAAGGAATAATTAGAGATGATATATGAACTGAAACTACCCATATATACCGAAGGTATTGATTCAGTGACTGATTGCTGGATATATAATAGATTAGCTATTATAAAAACATCTCCATATTATCGGGACTGGATAGCCTCACACTATAATTTGTATTCGGCTTCCGGGAATTTCCATTTTGGAGAAACAAAAATTTACTCACCGTCCTATCACGAAGAAATTTTACAAAGAAGACCTTTAAAAGTGTTTGAAATGAACAGTTCAAATATAGTTGATATTCTTAGGAATGAAATCGAAAACGGATACTATATTATAATGCACATTAAACCGTGTATAAGTGAAGAGTATTATCATGAAGTCTTGTTTTACGGATTTGATAATTGTAAAGAACAGTTCTTTTGTGTAGGTCTTGCGAATAGAGGCTTTGAAACTATATGTATTGATTATTTACATATGAAAAATACCATAAACGATATAAAAAAATATTATTTGAATAATTCGTTCAGAGGTATGGAACTGTCATTAAATTTTCAATATCCTGCCACCGCAATGAAATTAAATCCTAGCTATAAACCAGATAATTGTCCTTTTGAAGCATATTTAAAAATTAAAAAGGAATTAGAGGGTAAGGTATGTATTATGCATTGCCCGAAAGAAATGGGCGATTATAATTTCTCGCAAGATCATTATCATTACATAGGTATTGCTTGCTTGGACGCCTTTAAAGAAGTTCTTCAAGCAACGATTAACGGAGATAAATTTGTCAATTGGTTCAGGGGATTAACGAGTGCTGCTAAAAAGCTTTATGAACATAGGTGTATGATTAAAACCTCTATGGAGTATATAATGGAAAAATGGGAATTTGCGCTTAATAATAAGGCAAATCTGGCTTTTGAAAATTATAATGAATGTGTTTTGGAGTCCGAAAAATGGTTGAATTTATGCTTGAAATATGAATTGAATCAGGATAAGGAAATATTGAAACACATAATTGGTGAAATTCCGTCGGCATTTCTTAAAGAAAAAGAATCGTTAAATACTTTTTTATACAATAGTATTGATTGGGAACGGTTTAACAATAATTTTATTTGACGTTATTAATTCTAAAACATACCAATAATGTATGGACGTTAAAATTTAATGACTTATAATGTTTTAATTGCTTAAATTTGAAAAGAAACACAAAGAGCCGTATTTTAGGAAATAAATTTCCTGAAAAATTCGGCTCTTTTTCTTTTGCTGTAAAAAAATATATTCGCGGTCCGCCTTCAATCTGTTTTTAAACAGAAAACAGATTGGAGGATTGAAAGTGAGAAACTTTGATAAAAGCGATTATGCTCTAAATAAATTCAGCGAGGGTATTGTATATAAATTCTCAAATGAAATAAGAGAAATAACAAAGGAACAATATTTACGGGAAAATCCGAATAAAACCGAGGGGGATTTTTTAAAACTCAAGGAAATATCCGATGAGATTTTCTTAGATGAAATACGCTACGAAACGGCACAGGGCAGAAAATTAGTGCCGACCGAGGATTTGGAAAATGATCCTTCTTTTGCAGCAACGCCTGTTGACGAACAGTACATACAAAAAGAAAATAATGAACAGGATAGGCAAAAACTGGACAAGCTGTTTCGCATTGCAAAGCTTACCGAAAAACAAAAAAACCGCCTTTATCTTCATTGTGCGGATGGCAAAACATTCAGAGCAATCGCAGCTATGGAGGGCATTCATTGGACTTCGGTTGAGGAATGTGTAAATTCCGCTTTAAAAAAATTGAAGAAATACGGCAATAAAATTAAGTGATTTTTCGCGGGACTGTCATTACGGCAGTCCTTTTTGTATATTTCTGAATATTTTTTAAAAATACCCCTACAAAACCGCCGAAAAAGTACATTAGGTGAAAGGACATTGTTTCACACAGTCCTTATTGCTCCTTGACAGGTTAATACTCATTTTGCCAAATACATTCTCTCTGCTGCCGTTAAAACGGCAAGCCGATTCCGCAGACGCGCATTGAAGTGTTATTCCGAGCGATAAAGTCTATGCGGTAAAAGCCGAGTTGCTATCGGTGCGGCCACGATCTGCAGAGTAGGATAATGATACTCCTGTCCGGCCATAAAGTCGAGCGTTGAAACGGTGTGTGACCGTGAGCCGTCGCAACAAGTGGGGGCAGCTTCGTGAAAAATGCGGAGGGGTGAGATTCCCGTGAGGCTGAAAAGCAATCAGCCGTTTGGTAACTTCCCTGTATACGGGGCGTCGAGGACAAATTCGATACAATAAAAAAACAGATTGAAAAAACCGAGCCGAGGGATAGATAATTTCTGTTCTTCGGCTCTTACTTATTATTTAACGCTTTTATAAACCGGAGGTATTTATATAATGAAAAAGGAAATAAAACGAGGCGAAATATACTATGTTAATTTAGAGCCTGTTGTCGGTTCGGAGCAGGGCGGTACACGCCCGGTTTTAATAATTCAGAATAATGCCGGCAATAAATACAGTTCTACCACAATTATAGCAGCGGCTATTACAAGCAAATCGGCAAAATCGCCGTTGCCTACGCATATAGAGCTTAAAAATGTTGCGGGCCTTGCAAAAGATTCGCTGCTGCTTTTGGAGCAAATGCGGACAATAGACAAAAATCGTATAAGAGGATATATCGGATATTTAGATGAAAATACAATGGAAAAGGTCAATAAAGCATTATGTGTAAGCTTGGGACTTCGCTATATTGAGCCGAACGAATAGGGGGCGCCTACAGAAATGACAGCAAGTGAGCTTTTATCCGAAATGCGTAATACGGATATTCGTACAGTTAACCGTGATACTTTAACAGATATACGGGATGTGAAAATAAATCCGTCTTTTACCGCAGAGGAAAAAGCGGTTGAATACTTAAAACAGATAAAAAACCCGTATTGCTACAAGCACGGGAAATATATTATAAAAATAACTTACACCGAAAACGGCGGCAGCTTGAACGAGAGATTGGAAAGCTATTTAAGAGCGTTTGTATAAAGAATAAAATGAGAAGCTTAACAAATAAGACAGAAAAATAAAAAAAGTCTGGACGCGGAATAAGCTGTTGTGCTATAATGGGTACGGACTGAATTAAGCATAATAAAAACATAACCTTCTGATTGTTAGGACTCTCTGACAGGATTCTGCAATTAGGAGGTTTTTATTATGCAAACATATTACGCAGATGAATATTTAAGGCTGTCCGTAGCGGACGGAGATAAGGCGGAAAGCGACAGTATAAATAATCAGCGCGAGCTTATAGACCTTTTTTTGAAATCACACCCCGAAATCAAGCTACATAAAGAAAGGGTTGACGACGGTTACAGCGGCGTGGATTTTGACCGTCCGAGTTTTCGTGAAATGATGAACGATATTCGCTCCGGAAAGGTTAATTGCGTTATAGTTAAGGATTTATCCCGTTTCGGCAGAAATCACATTGAAATGGGTAAATATCTGCAACAGATTTTTCCGTTTATGGGCGTTCGGTTTATTGCCGTAAACGATAATTATGATAGTCTGTATTCAGATCCTTCTACAGATAATCTAATTATTCCACTAAAAAATTTGATAAACGATTCATATTGCAGCGATACCTCAATTAAAATCCGTAGCCATCTCGATGTTGCAAGAAAAAACGGAAAATGCGTTAATCCTTTTGCGGTTTACGGATATAAAAAGGACGCCGAGGATAAGCACCGCCTTGTTATAGACAAACCCGCCGCGGTAGTTGTAAGAGATATATTCAATAAAAAATTAGATGGTATGAGCATGTCGGCTATTGCCGACAGTCTTAATGACGATGGCGTACCGTCTCCGTTTGAGTATAAAAGGATGTGCGGAGAAAATTTTTATTGCGGCTTTAAATCTAAAAACCGTTCTCTTTGGTCGGCTACGGCGGTATCCCGTATTCTTCACAATGCGGTATACACAGGGCGATTGGAGCAAGGGAAAAGAGTTCGCCCGAATTATAAAATTAAGAAAAGCATATTGCGTGATGAAAGCGAATGGATTTGCGTGGATAACGCTCACGAGCCTATAATAAGCGAAAAGGATTTTAAGATTGCAAACGACTTGATTTTATCGGATACCCGAATTGCTCCCGGCGCCGAAAAAACATATATTTTTTCCGGACTTATATTTTGCGGTGATTGTAAACAGGGTATGGTACACCGTGTTGTGCAATCAAACGGTAAAAAATACGATTACTATATTTGTTCAACATATCGCCTTGATTCAAAGGTCTGTTCAATACACAATATAAGCGAGAGGGCTTTGCTAAAGGCCGTTGAGTGCGCCGTAAAAAATGAAATACAAGCGGTGCTTAAGGTTGGGGAAATGCTTAAATATATTGCTGATCTCCCGCGAAAGTCTTTTGAGGCAATTAAGCTTGACAGCCAACTTGCCGACCTTAATAAAGAATTAAAGCAAAACGAGCATTTTAAAACATCCGCTTTTGAGAAATATGTTGACGGTACAATTTCGGAAAATATGTACCGTGAATATACGGCTATCTATGATAAGAAATGCAGTGATATACGCGCAGCCATTGAAAAGCGACAGAAAGCAATTAACGAGGTCATGGAAAATCACACACCTAAAACCGATTGGATAGATTACTTTATTGAAAACAGAAATATAGAACATATTGACCGTCTGCTGCTTGTAAGGCTCGTAAAAAGAATTTATATCTATTCATCAAAACGAATTGAAATTGTGTTTCATCACGAGGCCGACTATAAGGCGGCTATGGACTATATTTTGTGCGCTCAAAAAATGAACGGTCCCGATGGCAAAGCTTTGTTGGAGGAGGCGATTTAAAATGGCAGGTCGGGTTTCACGCAGACAACAGATTTTCAACAGAAACAATAATGTGGCAGAAGAAAAGGAAGCCGTAAAGATTATATTTCGCGCAGGATTGTATAGGCGGCTTTCGCTTTTGGACGGCGGATACGGAAAGGAAAGTGAAAGCTTAGAAAATCAGGAAATGCTTATCCGTGATTATCTTTCAAAGCATTCCGAAATAGAGCTTGCGGATATTTATACCGATAACGGCGAAACCGGAACGGATTTTGAGCGTTCGGGCTTTAACCGACTTATGGACGATATACGAGGCAGAAAAATTAACTGCGTTATCGTTAAGGATTTAAGCCGATTCGGACGGAACTATCTTGAAACCGAGGAATATATTGAGAAAATATTTCCGTTTCTCGGTATAAGATTTATAGCTGTGCTTGATAATGTGGATACTTTCAGCCCCGATTGCAGGCCGAATGAAGTAATGCGTTCTATGAAAAACCTTATGAACGAGGCATATTCAAGAGATTTATCAAGCAAAATCGGGGCTGCCTTTGACGCAAAAAGGGCAAACGGCGAAATGCTTTACCGTATAGTGCCTTACGGTTATAAGAAATCTGGTGATCCGAAGCACCCGTATATCATAGACGAGCCTGCCGCTCAAAATATCAGAATGTTTTTTGAAATGTACGCCGACGGTTACAGTTTGGGAAAAATTGCCGAGCATTGCAATAATATATGTTTGCCGACACCGAGCGAATATAAAGCCGCAAAGGGCTTGGGAGGCACTCGTATCCCCGAATACAGTATATGGAACGGTACAATGATAGGAAAAATGCTGCGTAATCCCGTTTATCTCGGACATATGCAGCAGGAAATAAGCTATAGACGGTTTTGCGACAATCAGCCGCAAATATACTATCCTAAAAGTCAATGGAAATTATATGAAAATGTGAATGAGCCTATAATATCGCAAGAGCTTTGGGACAAGGTACAAAGTATGCTTCTGTCCCACAGTTACTCAAAATCCTCAGACTGCCCCGAAAGACATAAGGAATCACTTGTTGACGGCTTAGTTTTCTGTAAATGCTGCGGCAAACCGCTGTCAAGACGCTGGAGGAACAAAGGTAAGTGTTATTATTATTTATGCCGTACACATAACATATACGGCAATGTGGTGTGTATGAATTTACGGACTATAATGGAGCGCGATATGGAAAACGCAGTTGCCGCACAAATCAGAACACAGCTTGAAATTCTCGGAAAGCATATACGGGAAATACCGAAATACGAAAATTCACACACCGAAAAACAAGCAGCAGAGCTTGACGCTCGAATAAAAGCAGCAGAAACCGAATTGAACCGTAAAAAATTATCCCTGATAACCTTATTTGAGCAACTATGTACGGGGCAAATAGACGAACGGCAGTATGCTTGTTTAAAAGTAAAAAGCGAAGCGGAAATCACAAAGAAGATACAAGAGCTTTCGGGGCTTGTAAGGGATAAAGAGCGGTTATCCGAAATGAAGCCCGCAAATGAATTTTTGGAAAAGGTTTCACGATATAACACTGAAAATGAAATCAGTAAAGGGCTTATTGCCGATTTGGTTGAACGGATTGAGTTTGATGACAACAAAAATATAACCGTTAAAATGAAGTATAGAGATATATTCCAAGACCTTATAAGCTCTGCGGAAAATTCGGAGGTGTAAAAATGTCAGTAATAAATACTCTTCAAAATATCCTTGCCTATTATATAAGAATTTCGGTTGAAGACAGAAACAAGGCAGGCAAAACAGATGAAAGCGACAGTGTAATAAACCAAAGGGCGTTATTGAAAAGATATGTGGAGGAGCACCCCGATTTAAGAGAATTACAAAGCATTGAATTTGTTGATGACGGCGAAAGCGGAATGACTTATGAACGGAGCGCATTTGTAAGGCTTATGGATGAGGTAAAAAAAGGAACGGTCAAGACTATAATTGTCAAGGACTACTCCCGTTTCGGCAGAGGATATATTGACGCCGGCGATTATCTTGAACAGATATTTCCGTTTCTCGGAGTTCGCTTTATTTCCGTAAATGACCACTATGACAGCAACAGATATAAATACGGCAGCGCCGGAATGATTGATGTCGGCTTTAAACAGATAATGCACCAATATTACAGCGTTTCGTTATCTCAAAAAATTTTGTGCGCGCATAACCAATTAGCCCAAAAAGGCAAATTTCACGCAAGCTATGCTTTTTACGGATATATAAAATCCCCTGAAAAGTACAGGCTTGAAATCGACGAGGAGTCCGCCGAAAACATACGCTATATCTTTAACGCCGCCTTGCAGGGAAAAAGAAACACACAAATAGCCGCAGAGCTTAACGAAATGAAAGCACCTACGCCTCTTTGGGTGTTAAGAGAACATCATAAAAATATAAAAAACTGGAATGAAAAAAATTGCCGTTATATATGGAACGCAGATACGGTGAAAAGAATATTACAGGATGAACGCTATACAGGTACATTTATTTACGGAAAAACCCGTGTGGATAAAATCGGCAGCAGAAAGATGGTCAGCAGACCGAGAGAAGAATGGACGGTTATCCCCGGTGTGTTCCCCGTTATCATATCCAAAGAGATATTTGACAAGGTTAACGGCAAAAGAAAGCATATAATAAAAGCAGAAACACAGAAGTCGTGTATGTTTCACAATGTTGTTTGCGGTTATTGCGGAATGTGTTTAGTCTATAACGACACCGAAAACCCGTATTATAAATGTATGGAGTACAAAAACGGCGTAACCGTTTCCTGCAAGGGTAATCGGGTGTATGAAAGCGATCTTAAAGTGCTTACGCTTACGGCTTTAAAGGAAGAAGCACAAAATCTTTTAAAGCAATTACATACGGCAAAACAATGTGCTTATAAGGGCGCTAAAGCGAATAAAATAAAAGCATTGCAATTAAAGCTTAATGCAATTCCGTTAAAAAAGGAAACGCTGTTTAAGCAACTGCTGTCGGGTGAAATTACAAAGGAAAAAAACGGCGTACTGTACGGGAAATTAGAGCAAGAAGAAAAATCGCTTACCGAGCAAATCGAAGCCTTGCAAAGCGTTACAGAAACGGTAGCCTTTGAAAATGATACCGTTAGTTTTTTACAATCTTTGCTCAAGACCAAAACCCTTGATATAAGGACCGTAAAAATGTTTGTGAAACAGATTCGGGTATTTATGAACGACCGCATAGAAATAAGCATTACATTAAAGCCGTTAAACGGTAAGGAGGAAATAGTGACAAAGGTTTATTCCGTACCCGAAATCAAGGGAAAACGAGTTTGGATATATTACCGCACTTGGTATAATGAGGAGAAATTACAGGAACAAAGAAACAGCCTTATAAAATATGCGGAAAGTAAGGGTTGGAGCATTGTCGGGGAAAACGGAGGTTATCATTCAAATTCAAAAAAGCTGTTTGAGCAAATAAAGGAAGCCGCCGAAAATAAAGCCTTCGATATTCTTCTTATAGAAGATATGAACTGTATAACGAGGAATTGGCAGGAGTCGTTAGAGGCAATAAGACATATGAATAAAAACAATGTACGCATTGTAGCGACAAGCGGAACGCCGTATTATACATTTTTAGATGAGAACTTATATAATGAGGTGAAAGGAATATGAAAAAAAACAGCTTAATAATACTTTTGATTTTATGTGCGACGGTGCTTTGCTCCTGCAAAACGCGGCAAAGCGAAAAAGCAATGAACAGCAGTTTGGAAACTGCTTTAAAAACTGAGGATGTAAGCACCGCCGCAATGTCTGAAGCTTCGGAGAATAAAGAAACGAACGAAACGCCGAAAATGCCGTCGCAGCCACAGGAAATAACCGAAAACATCAGCAAAAATTCAAAGCCCGAAAACACAAGAGCCGAGGCGGAGAATAAATCTCAACAAAGCAAGGAAACCGAAACAACGCAGACTGAGGAAAAAACCGTCACTCCCGAAACAGCAACACCGACAAGCAGCGAAGTGGCTGAAAAGATCGTTTATTATATCAATCGGTACAGAGAGGCCCAAGGTGCTGAAAAGCTTACGGTTTTACCCGTAATGACCAAGGTTGCCGAATACAGAAGTAAGCAGCTTATAACAAACTTTGCTCATAGCACAAAAGATATTCGTGAGGCAACCGCCTATTATAAGTACGGGAAGTATGTAGATATGACTTCCTTTGGGTTTGACGAAACATATAATTATTATGATTACGGCGGTATGGAGGCTATCGCAAAAGGCGGGTGGAGCGGAACTGCGGATCAGATAGGAAAACAAATTACGGAAATTATAAAGGAAAGTGATAATCATTGGAGATATGTCGGGAGCAACGATTACAGTTATATCGCCGTAGGTGCGGCGTATAATGCAGATACAGACTGCAAATGGTATGCCTGCATAATTGTATCTGCGACAAATGAATACGAATAGGTAGTTATTAAAAAACTATAATGCTTTTCGGTTAAAACTCCGGCGCACTTAAACGGTGCGCCGTTTTTATATATAAAAAAGTTAAGAGAGGTTAGAAAAATGAAGAAATTTTTCAGCAAAAAGAGCGCAAAAATCATATGTTCGTTTTTAATGACGGTATGTATGCTTTTGGCGCTGTTTCCTTTGTCCGGCGGATTTAAGGCTTGTGCGTTAACTGAGGGCGAAATTTTTTATGTCGATACTCACAGCAATGCGGTTAATAGCTTCACGGGTGGAGCTTATCGTTCGGGCGGAAATACGGTAAGATTTTTGAAAACAAAAACAAATGAAAAAATATGTTATTGTATTCAACCCGGTGTAGGCTTCAACCGAACAAAATACAAGGCAATACAAGCAAAAAACGATCCCTTTTATCTTAATTTAAAAGCTGATTCACAGGAAAATGCGGCGCTTGCTGCAATGTTTGGCTTTCCCATAAAAACAGCAAACCAACTCGGCGTACCGACCGATTCAGACGCGTATGCGGCAACCCAAGCTCTTATTTGGGAATATATTACGGGAGATTCGTCATATAAAAACGGAATTATCGGAACGCCGGCAGAAACCGCATATAGAAATATATTGGCAGATATTACAGCATATAAAGCCGATAAACGGTATCTCGGCAATTCATTTAAGAATAATATGCTTTTCACTTTTCAGACAGCTACATCCTCTACGGAACAGGCATTGATATGCTATATCGGCGATATACCCAAATATGCGTTAGATCAGGGCAGTATAGAGATTTATAAAAAAGATGAGTTAGGCGCTGCCTTATCCGGTGCATATTTCACCGCCGTTAATACCGCCGATCCATCGGGCGTATTCGTAATCGGCCCCACTGATGATAAGGGTTATGCTAAGACGCAAAATATCCCGCACGGCACATATCTTATAAAAGAAACTGTTTTCCCGTCAGGCTATCGGAGCAGCGGAGCAACAGAATGGACGGTAACGCTGAACAAAGATACACCTAACGGAATTGTTACGGTCAATGCGGTTAACGAACAAATCCCCGGAGGTTGTAGGATTGTAAAAACAAGCGAGGACGGCAATGTGGCTGATATTACTTTTACTCTGGCGGGAAACGGGGTGAATAAAACAGTCGGGACAAATTCATCCGGTGAAATACAAATTGACGGTCTTCGCCCCGGAAAGTATACAATAACCGAGCAGGCCTATGATAAATATGAGCCTCAAGAATCCCGAAATGTTACCGTTGTATCGGGACAAACGGCAACAGTAACATTTAACAATACCTTGCGCCGAGGGAATTTAAAGGTAATTAAAACAAGTGAAGACAGTTTTGTTGAGGGAATAAAATTTCACCTTTACGGAACATCGTTAAGCGGACTTACCGTTGATGAATATGCCGTTACGGATGAAAGCGGCACAGCGGAATTTAACAATGTATTGATTTCGGGGGACGAGCCGTATACACTTGAGGAATACGGTACTGATAAAAAGTATGTTATTCCCGATAAACAATTTGTAATGATTGAATGGAACAAAACCATAAATCGTAACTTTCGTAATGTTTTGAAAAAATGGCGTGCGGAAGCTTGTAAGGTTGATAGGAGTGTTAAGAAAACAGGAGCAGCACAGGGTAACGCAACCTTGGAGGGTGCAGTTTACGGATTATATAAAGACGGAATATTGATTGAGAAATATACAACCGATAAAAACGGTTGTTTTACCACCGAATATTATCCCTGCGGCGATGATTGGACTATTCGTGAAATAATGCCGTCAACGGGATATTTGCTTGACCCTACAGTTTACCGTATTGATACAAGCGCTGAATTATATTCTGTTGAGCTGAACACGGTTTACCCGGATGTGTTTGAAGAAATTATAAAAGGGAATATTGCGATAATCAAGCACACGGATGACGGTGCAACAAAAATTGAAACACCCGAAGCAGGTGCGGAGTTTGAAATATACCTTAAATCTGCCGGAAGCTATGAGAAAGCAAAGCTTACCGAAAGAGATATTTTAGTGTGCGACAAAGACGGCTTTGCAAAAAGTAGCGACTTACCGTATGGTATTTATACCGTTCATCAAACAAAGGGCCTGAGCGGAAGAAAAATGATGCCCGATTTTGAGGTGACGATTTCCGAAAACGGAAAGTGTTATAAGTATCTTATAAATAATGCAAACTTTGAGGCATATCTGAAAATTGTTAAGGCAGATTCCGAAACCGGAAAAACTGTCCCTTATGCCGGAGCAACCTTTGAGATATATGATCCTGACGGAAAGCTTGTTGAAATGACTGCGACTTATCCATCTGTTGAAAGGCATACGCAGTTTAAAACCAATAAGGACGGTTATCTTATTACTCCCGAAGTGATGAAATACGGATTACAATACAGTATAGTTGAGGTTGCCGCCCCATACGGTTATGTCCTCGATAAAACACCCGTATATTTTGATGTAACGGCAGATAATTCCGAAGTTTCCGATGGGATAACAATTATAATAACCGAAAAGAAAAATACTCCGCAAAAAGGTATAATTAACATTTATAAAAGCGGAGAAACTTTTTCAACCGTAATTTGCAAAAACAACAAATATATTCCGATATATTTTGAAACGGGGCTTGATGGAGCAGAGTTTGATATTATTGCCAATGAGGATATTATAACCCCAGACGGGACGCTCCGTTACTGTAAAAACGAGATTGCGGCTCATATCGTCACAACGGACGGATATGCTTCAAGCAAGGCTTTGTATCTCGGCAAATATCGCATTGAGGAAACAAAGGCCGGTTATGGTATGGTTCTCAACAGAAATGTTTTTTATGCAGAGCTTGCCTATGCCGGACAGGAAATTAAATTGACTTCAACATCCGTTTCGGTACAAAACGAAAGGCAAAAGGCAGTTATATCATTAAGTAAAGTTATGGAGCATAACAGTATTTTCGGCATAGGAAATAGCGGAGAGGTTAAAACCGTTTCCTTTGGCTTATATGCTGCCGAAAAGCTTATTGCCGCCGACGGCTCTTTTATTCCGACTGACGGTTTATTGGAAACGGCATATTGCGATGAAAACGGAAAACTCACATTTAATTGTGATATTCCCATAGGCGCAAAACTATATGTCCGTGAGATAACGACAGATAATCACTATATAGTTTCATCTCAAAAATTTCCGATTGAATTTAATTATGCGGATCAGACTGTTTCGACTGTTGAAATTAAAGTTGATAACGGTACCGAAATTAAAAACAAGCTTATTTACGGCAGTTTAAAAGTATTAAAGGTTGATGAAAACGGAAAACCTATTTCAGGCGCGGTATTCGGGCTGTTTGCAAAGAATGAAACAGAGTTTTCAGAAAAAAATGCGCTTATGACAGCTATAAGCGGAGAAAGCGGAGTATTTGTTTTTGAAAAAATTCCTTTTGGCTCTTGGCTAATATGTGAGATTAAAACAGCGTCAGAAAAATATGTGCTTAATAAGACTGTATATCCTGTTGAAATTTCAGAGGACGGTAAGGTAATCGAATACGAGGTTGAAAACCGTTTTGTGTGCGGAAGTGTTCAGGTAACGAAAACGGACGCCGATTATCCCGAAAAGCGATTGACCGGAGCTGTATTTGAAGTATATATTGATTCTAACGGAAACAAAAGCTTTGACGCCGGAATCGATAAGTTTATGGGCAAGCTGAATGAAACCGAGCTTGGCATTTATCGTATGGATGAATTAAAATACGGAGGATACTTCCTATATGAGAAAACTTCACCTGATAACTATATTAAGACAGACGGTTATTATTATTTTGAAATAAAGAACAACGGAGAAACAGTAAATATTGAAAACTCGGAAGGTATGGGATTTGCAAACAAACCTGTTGTCGGCAGTTTGAAAATAGTAAAAACTTCCGATGACGGCAAGGTTAAGGACTTTTCTTTTAGGGTGATAGGTGAAAACGGTTACGACAAGGTGTTCAAGACTGATGCGAACGGAGAAATCATAATAGAGGGATTAAGACTCGGTAAATATACTGTAAGTGAGATAACGGATGAGGTTTCCGTAGGATATATTTTAGCCGAAGATGTTACCGTTACTATTGAAGTCGACAAAGAAATAATTGTTGAAATGCACAACAAAAAAGTTCCCATACCAGAAGAGCCTAAATCTCCGCAGACCGGAGATGATTTTAACATCGGAATTTATATTTTGATTATTCTTATCTCGGCAATATCACTTGTTATTTTATTGCTTGTGCGCAAAGGAAATTTTAATAAACAGTAGATTTTCACTTGAATTTGTGTTATACTTCAATTATCTTAAAGATAAAAGTTAATCTTTAATTATGTTTAAAAATAAATGAAAGCAAGGTTTTGAGCGAAAAAGGGCGGCCAAAACCGCCCTTTCTCAAAATTTTTTTACGAATTTTGTTTTTATACTTGACACAAAGATAAAAAATTATACGAGGATGAATGTCGCAAATACAAAAATCACCTTAATCAGGAATTTGATGTAAGCAGACCGAATGAGGTGTGGGTCAGTGATGTCACTTATTTTAAGTACAGCAAAAGCGCGTATTATATTTGTGTGATTATTGATTTATTTTCCCGTATGGTTATAGCATATAAAATCGGAAAGAACAACAGCGCTCAACTTGTAAAGGGAACATTTCAAATTGCGTATAAAACGCGTCAGCCTGACTCGAATCTGACCTTTCATACCGACCGTGGCAGCAACTATCGATCCAAGATTATGAATGATTATATTCGTTCATTAAACATAACACAGTCCTTTTCAAGGGCATATGTGCCGTATGACAATTCAGTTATGGAATCTTTCTTTTCTTCCATGAAACGTGAGGAACTGTATCGGACGAAATATCGTTCAGAAACCGACTTTCGTAAATCCGTCGATGAGTACATAATTTTCTACAACACTAAACGTCCGCACAGAAAACTCCAATACAAGACTCCGAAACAGAAGGAAGAAGAATATGCCTTAAAATCAGCGGATTAAAAGGATAAGTACGGATAGACTGATGGGTTCATAAATGCTGACTTTGGATATTAAATCAGAATTATTTGCATTTAACTGTTTTTAGTCCAAATGAAAAAGAAAAAATGCGACCTTGAAAAGCCGCATAAACAAATGATTTTATAATTAAAACACCATTGAAATTGGACTTGTGGGTTCAAATTTCAATGGTGTTTTCAGATGGCGGAGTAGGAGAGACTCGAACTCTCGCGCCGGGGTTTAGCCGACCTACGCCCTTAGCAGGGGCGCCTCGTCACCAACTTGAGTACTACTCCGAATTGCTGTACGTTTTATAACATATGGCGGAGAGGATGGGATTCGAACCCATGTGCCTTTTGGGCAAACGGTTTTCAAGACCGCCTCGTTATGACCGCTTCGATACCTCTCCGTGTCAAGCGACTCAATTATTTTATCATAACACGTTAAAAATGTCAATAAAAACCTTAAAAATATTCTTATAATTTTAAAAATCGGGCAATATTTGAAAATTGCCCGATTTTTTAGGTCCTCATTTTAATTTATAAAAGCGTCGTGAACAACCTTTACTGCTTTATCGGCATATTCGGCGTCGATAAGCACCGAAATTTTAATTTCGCTTGTAGATATCATACGGATATTTATTCCGGCGTCGTAAAGCGCTTCAAACATTTTCGATGCAACGCCGGGATGACTTTCCATACCTGCGCCGACAACCGAAATCTTCGCTATTGTTTCATCAACCGTAAGCTCTTTATAATTAAGGCTTTCCTTAAGTGCGGAAAGTGATTCCATTGCGGTTTTCGCGTCGCCTTTAGGTACGGAAAAGGTAATATCCTTTGTGTTTTCTCTGCCGACAGACTGCAAAATTATATCAACGTTGATTTTTTGCTGAGCCAACTTATTAAATATTTTAAACGCAACGCCGGGGGTGTCCTTAAGCCCTACTATAGATACGGTTGCCACATTACAGTCCTTTGCAACGCCTCTTATTAAAGTCTTTTCCATTTTTACATTCTCCTTTACAATAGTTCCCGGTTTATTTTCAAGGCTTGAAAGAACCTCAAGCTCGACATTGTATTTTTTTGCCATCTCAACCGAGCGGTTGTTTAATACCTGCGCACCTAAGGTTGCAAGCTCAAGCATTTCGCCGTAGGTTATTGCATCCATCTTTTTCGCGGTTGAAACCTTGCGCGGGTCGGCGGTGTAAACGCCGTCAACGTCGGTATATATCTGACAGCGGTCGGCGTTCATAGACGCCGCTATTGCAACTGCGCTTGTATCTGAGCCTCCGCGGCCCAATGTGGTTATATCGTCGTATTTGTTAATACCCTGAAAGCCCGCAACGATTACTATATTACGCTTTGCGATTTCGTTGCGTATACGCTCGGCGTGAACCTTTTTAATTCGGGCTATACCGTGATTTGAATCGGTAGAAAAGCCTGCCTGCCAGCCAAGCAGCGATATAACTGGAAAGCCGAGCCTTTCAATTGCCATTGCAAGCAGCGCTATTGATATTTGTTCTCCGGCAGAGAGAAGCATATCAAGCTCGCGCTTTGAAGAGCCGTCGGGATTTATTTCTTTTGCCTTTTCAAGCAGATCGTCGGTCGTATCGCCCTGAGCCGATACAACAACTACTATGTCGTTGCCCTTTTTGTAATCCTCGGTAATAATATTTGCAACATTAAAAACCCTTTCGGCGTTTGCTACCGAAGAGCCGCCGAACTTCTTTACTATCAATGACATTAAATTTACCCCCTGATACCTAATGTATGAAGAATCTTAACGGATTTTAAGCCGCAAAACCCGTCAAGCTTTTTACGGATAATACTTTCACGTTCACAGCCTGTAAGAAAAGCTATTTCGCCGCGGAATTTGTTTTTAACAACCGAAACCGAAGGGAACGCCTTTTCAAACTGCGCTTCAAGCGCGTTAAAATTGTCTGACTTTATACTTATATAAAGAACTGTCGGCTCGTCCGCGGAATTATCCACATAATCGTCCGCACCGTCTTCCCAAAACAGATACTTACGGTTTTCAAGGTGCTTTGCACAATCAATAATATCCGCGGCAACCGCGCTTGCAGTAGCCTGCTTGCCGGCGCCCTTGCCGTAAAACATTACGTCTCCGGTTTGATCTCCGTTAACCATAATTGCATTAAAAACGCCGTTTACGTCAGACAGTATGGACTCTCGGCTTACAAGCGTGGGTCTTACGGTTGCGGTGATTTTACCGTTTTCAAGCTTTTTCGCGTGACCAATAAGCTTTATTACACAGCCGAAGCTGTCTGCCGATTCAACGTCGTCAAGCGTGATATCCGATATACCGTCGGTTAAAACCTGTTCGGGGTATACGTGCTTTCCGAAGGCAAGCGCCGCAAGTATGCAAATTTTGCGGCAGGCGTCGTGTCCTTCAATATCGGCGGCGGGATTTTTTTCCGCAAAGCCTTTTTTCTGAGCTAATTCAAGTGCGGCGTTAAAATCCATATTGTCTACTATCATTTTATTTAAAATGTAATTGGTTGTTCCGTTTAATATGCCCGAAATCTCGGTTATTTCGTTTGCGGCAAGGCACTGCGCTATCGGCCTTAAAACAGGTATGCCGCCGCCTACGCTTGCTTCAAACAAAAAATTAACATTATTGTTTTTAGCGATTTTTAAAAGCTCGGCGCCCTTTGCCGCCACAAGCTCCTTGTTTGAGGTAACAACGCTTTTGCCCCTTTCAAGGCACTGCTTTACAAAATCATATGCCGGGTTGATACCGCCCATAACCTCCGCAACGATCTTTACCGAATCGTCGTTTAAAATTTTATTAAAATCCTTTGTGAATTTATCGGAATATGAAAGACCGGTAAACTCGCGTAAATCAAGAATATATTTAACGTTTATTTCCCCGTGCGCGGCGCGTGCGATCCTATCCTTATGGTATATAAGAATTTCCGCAACGCCCGACCCTACAACGCCGTGACCCATTATAGCTGTATCAATCATTGTTTTCCTCCGTCTATTCGCTTAATTGATATTACTCCGTCTACCCTTGAGAGCCGTTCCAGCAGCTCTTCGGGCGAAATTTCAGCCGCAGATAGGCTTACGGTAAGCGCCGCGGCGGCCGTTCCGTTTTCGGGAAGACCCTGATTAAGAGTTATTATATTTGCACCGCATTTATAAAGCGCGGCGGTAAGCGCAGAAAAAACGCCCGCCCTGTCTGAAAGAACAGCGCTTAAATTTATTGTGCTTACATTACCTGCGGAATATTTGAAAACAAAATCCTTATACTTATAAAAGGCGCTTCTTGAAATTCCTGCCATTTTAGCCGCCTGAGCGGCGCTGGTGGCTTTGCCGAGGCTTAAAAGCTCCTTTGCGCGTATAACGTTTTCAAATACGGGCGGTAAAACCCTTGGGTTGATAAGCAGGTATCGGTCTTCACTGATATTACTCATATTTGTCCTCCGTACACGAACTGTTGTTTTTAATTATAGTACACTATGTTGTTAAAATCAACTAAAAAATCATTATATTTATATAACTGTTAAAACTGAATAAAAGTTATTATATAGGAGGAATTATTCTTGGAAAGACAAGCAAGAAACGAATTTTTAATAAACATATTGTATTACGGCTTTTGGGCGGCTGTAATATTTTTTTCCGTTAAATTCACCTTTTCGTATTTACTGCCGTTTGTAATAGGCGCGCTTGCGGCGTTTATTATGCAAAAGCCGGCGGTGCTTATAGAAAGCAAGCTGCACATAAAGCGCTCGATGTGCGCGGCGGTGCTTACGGTTTTGTTTTTTGCCGTATTATTTGCGCTGCTTGTTTTCGGCGGAATAAAAGCCGTAACCGCTTTGGGCGGACTTACTGCGGATCTTACCGGATATTTAGGTAAGCTCGCAGGCAGTATAAGCGAGCTTAAGGGCAGGCTTGAAATTATGCTTAATAATGTTCCGGAGGGCTTGACTGAGGCTGCCGACAGCCTTTACGGCAATGCTGTTAACAAGGCGGCTTCGATGCTTACGGGCGCCGTTTCGTCTGCGGCTGGGAAAACCGTTAAGGCGGCTCCTGAATTTTTAATAAGTATAATAATCTCTGCGGTTTCCGGCTGCTATATTGCCGCCGATTATGAAGGTCTTAAAGGATTTTTAAGGGGAGTTATAGGTAAAAGGGTATACGGTAATCTGCAAAAAATTAAGGAAATAGCCGTAAATAACGTTTTTAAGCTTATAAAGGGGTATGCGCTTTTAATGCTTATAACCTTTTTGGAACTGACGGCGGGGCTTATGCTTTTAAAAATAAAGTATGCGCCTTTTATAGCGCTTTTAATATCGGTTATAGATATTTTACCTGTTTTAGGTACGGGCACGGTGGTAATTCCTTGGGGTTTTGCGGAGCTAATTACGGGAAACGCCGCAAGGGGCATAGGACTGCTTGTAATGTATGCCGTAATAACGTTGGTACGCAACTTTGCGGAGCCTAAAATAATAGGCGATAAAATAGGTATAAATCCGCTTTTTACACTGCTTGCCATGTTTATAGGTCTTAAAACCGCCGGTATTGCGGGCGTTCTGCTTTTCCCGACGGCACTTATAGTTACGGTTAAATATTACAAGAATGAAATGAACGAAGAATAGTGTCCCAAATTTTCTTTTTGCATATGATGTAGTATAAATATGTCTGTCCTACGGCGGACTGTTTAAAACGGAGTGAAAAGAAATGAAGGGATATATTATAACAACCGGCACGGTCACGTATGCCATTAAAGGGCGCGACCTGCTGAGAAAAAAAGGAATAAACGCAAAAATCGAAAGAATAACCTCAGGCAAGGGCAGTGCGGGCTGCGGTTACAGCATAATAATAAACGGCGACGTTAACGAGGCCGTAAGCATTCTGCGTTCCAGCGGGGTTAAAATTCTTGAGATTAACGAAAAATAGCTTAAAAAGGCAGGGTCACCCGTTTATATTCGGATGGCCCTGTAATAACAGTATCGGAGCTTTGGGGTGAATTTAATGATATATCTTGATAATGCCGCCACAACGGGAAAAAAGCCGCCGGAGGTAATACGGGCGGTTGACAACGCATTGCGAATATACTCGGCAAATCCGGGCAGGGGAGGTCACAAGCCGTCAATGTCCGCTTCGGCAGCCGTTTATTCCGTAAGAAAAAAGCTTGCCGATTTTTTCGGGGCGTCGGGTCCCGAAAACGTTGTTTTCACAATGAATTGCACCCACAGTATAAATACGGTGCTTAAGGGCGTGCTTAAAAAAGGCGACCACGCCGTAACCTCTTCGCTTGAGCATAACGCGGTTGTAAGACCGCTTGTAAAAACAGGCGCTGCGTTTGACGTTGCGGCGGTATCTCTTACGGACGATAATCTTACATTAAGCGAATTTGAACGGAAAATAAGACCGGAAACAAGGCTTGTTATATGCACGGGTGCTTCAAACGTGTTAGGCAAAACGCTGCCGATAGGAAAAATCGGCGCGCTGTGCCGCGCAAGAGGGGTGCTGTTTGCAGTTGACGCGGCGCAGACGGCGGGCGTGCTGCCGATAAATATGCGTGAAATGAATATAGATTATCTTTGCATAGCGCCGCATAAGGGACTTTATGCACCTATGGGCGTGGGCGTGCTTATTTGCGAACAGCCGATAGAAAACACACTGATAGAGGGCGGAACAGGTACAAATTCAGCAGAGACCGTGCAGCCCGACTTTTTACCCGAACGCCTTGAAAGCGGCACGATAAACGTACCTGAGATTATGGGTATTTCGGCTGGCATAGATTATGTAAACCGTTTGCGAACCGACAGGCTATATACGCACGAGATAGGGCTTACCGCAATGCTTTGGACCGAGCTTTCAAAAATGCCGCACATAAAGCTTTATACAAATAAGCCGGAGCCGTATGCCTTTGCGCCCGTAATTTCATTTAATGTAAAGGGCAGAAAAAGTGCCGAAACCGCCGCATATTTAAACGAAAAGGGAATTGCCGTAAGGGGCGGTCTGCATTGCGCTCCGTTCGCTCACAGACAGATAGGAACGCTTGAAAGCGGCACCGTAAGAGCGTCGGCAGCGGCATTTAATACGCCGTACGATATAGCGGCGCTTGTATCTGTGCTTAAAAATGTAAATTTTATTTAAAAAATATGCAACTTTCTATTGAACGCAAAAAAAAATTATGGTAAAATAAAATGAAATCAAAGTGAGAAAAGGAATGTTTGAGCGTGAACAGCATATTTACGGCAATTTATGCATTTTGGAATCAGATATTATATGCTGTCGCCAGTATGCGGATACCGTTTGATATAATCGATATTCTGCTTATGGCGTATATTATATATAAGGCTATCGGCTTTATGCGCGAAACACGCGCAGGTCAGCTGGCAAAGGGTCTTGTTCTTCTTGTGCTGCTGTATTTTATTGCCAACTGGTGGAAACTTGCAACGCTTAAGTGGGTGCTTTCGCGTTTTGTCGATTATATTATTATTGCAATTGCAATAATTTTTCAGCCGGAGCTTCGCAGAATACTTGAAAGAATGGGTCACACAAAATTTATGGGCTCGCAGTCTGCCACTTACGACAGCGAGACTATGGTAGACTGTATTGATAAGGTCAGCCGTGCCGCCGGCATAATGCAGGAAAACAGGATCGGCGCGCTTATCGTATTTGAATGTTCAACTCAGCTTGGCGAAATTATAGACACCGGCACCGTAATAAACGCCGTACCGTCTGTGCAGATGGTTAACAATGTCTTCTTTCCGAAGTCACCGCTTCACGACGGCGCACTTATTATAAGAGACGGCAGGCTTTACGCCGCCGGCTGTATACTGCCGCTTACCCAACGCGAGGATATATCCTCGCAGCTCGGTACACGCCACAGAGCGGCGATAGGTATGACCGAAAATTCCGACGCGGTAGTGCTTGTGGTATCGGAAGAAACGGGCAACATTTCAATTGTGGTAAACGGTCAGATAACAAGAAATTACAATTCAATATCAGCCAGGGCAGAGCTTAGAAAGCTTTTGCTTAAGGGCGACGGCGACAGCAATACCAACACATTTACAAAGGCGGTTCGCCGCATCAGTCCGTTTAGCAAAAAAGGAAAGGAAGTTGCGAAAAATGAAGCTGAACATAAAAATTCCGACTAACTTTTCTTTAAGAAAGCTTTTATACAATAAACGCTTTACAATACCTTTTTCGCTTATTACCGCGTTTATTTTATGGCTTGTTATAATGATAAGCCAAAATCCCGAAACCGAGCGCACCTTTACCGATGTGCCGGTTAACATTAACCTTGAAAACACCTACGCCGCAACCAATAAAATGGAAATTATAGGCGATATTTCCGCCCAGAAATTTACCGTAACGGTCAAGGGACCGAGCTATGTTGTATCCGCGCTTAAATCCGGCGATATATACGTTTATGCTTCCGCCGCCGCCATTGACGCTCCGGGTGAATATCAGCTTGACGTTGCCGGCGCAAGAAACACCGCGGTGTCGGATTATGAATTTATAAGCATTTCGCCCGCAACGGTAACCGTAAATTTTGATTATGTCGATACAAAGGAATTCACCGTAAAGGCAAGAGCCGAGGGCGCCTCGGCGGTTGAAGGACTTATTGCCGAAACCGCCGTTGTAAGCGGTACCGAAAGCGATACCATTACAATTAAAGGACCGCGCACGGTTATAAACAAAATTGATTCCGTTGTGGCTTATGCTGCAGTTAACAAAACATTAAGCGAAAGCGCCACCTACGACGCCCAAATAAGGCTTTACGATGAAAACGAAGAGGAAATCGACGCTTCAAACCTGACTCTCAGCGAAACGCAGGTTAAGGTTACGGTTCCTATTTCAAAGCGCAAAACCGTTCCGGTTGTTGCTGATTTTACAAACCTGCCTTCGGGATTTGCAAAGGAAAGCATTTCATACACCATAGATCACGATTCCGTAAATATTATCGGTACGCCGGACGCAATCGACAAAATAACAAAGGTAACGTTATCTGCGATAGATATTACCTCGGTATCGGTTTCTTCAAAAAGCTTTGATGTTTCCGCAAAGCTGCCCGACGGCGTAAGGATACTCGATTCAATAGAGCATTTTACGGTTACTATTGATACCTCCGGCTATGCCGAAAGAACCTTTACGGTGTCTAACGTTAAATATAACGGGCTTGCTTCGGGTCTTAACGCCACCTCGGATTCGGTTATAAAAAATGTGAAAATATGCGGACCAAAGGCGGTTATAGCAAAGCTCAGAGCAGAAATGTTGTATGCCGAAATTAACCTTTCGGATAAGGCGGCGGGCGAGCATACGGTGCTTGTGACCGTTAAATCCGATCAGTATAACAATATTTGGCAGGTAGGCTCTTACAGCACAACCGTTAAAATAAAATAATTGAATAATTGGCAGATTTCTTCACTCCGTCATAGTATGTATGGGGTGAGGAAAATGCTTAAATATATACTTATTGCGCTGTGCCTTATTTTTGCTTTGTTCGGTCTTTCCGAGTTTTTACATTTGCTTAAGCTTAAATTTATATCGGGGAATAAGGCGGCAACATATTCGCTTTTGCTTTTATCGGATAATATGCCGGACAGACAGATAGCCTATGCCGGCGAACAGCGATTATGGCACGGCAACGCTTATGCCGACCATATTATTGCGGTAAACGCGGGAATAAGCGACAAAGACGACAGGCTCTGCCGCGATATGGCGGATAAATACGGTATAGACTACTGTACCGCAGATAAGCTCGGCGAGCTTTTAAATGATTATATAGGGTCAGCAAGGATCTACGGAGGTGTGCCGAACGGTGGCGGAAACAACAGAAAATAATCTGTCCGAGCTTTCGGGCACGGTTGAAAAGATCACCTACCGTAACGATGTTAACTGTTATACCGTAGCGGAGATAAGAGCAGGTAAGGAAAGGGTTACCGTTGTAGGTACGCTTCCGTATCTGAGCGAGGGCGACGCTGCGGTTTTTTTCGGTACCTATACAGTACACCCGACATACGGCAGTCAGTTTAAAGCGGAAAGCTTTGAAAGAAAAGCGCCACAGAGCGCCGCGGCGATACTTAGATATTTGTCTTCGGGCGCGATAAGAGGGGTAGGGCCAGCAACCGCGCAAAGAATTGTTGAAAGGTTCGGAACAGACTCGCTTGAGATAATACAGAACAGACCTAAGGAATTAGCCGCAATAAACGGAATATCCATTAACAAAGCGCTTTCAATATCCGAAGAGTATGCAAAGCAATACGGCGTGCGCGATATAATTATGATGCTTTCAAAATATCATGTTTCGCCCGAACGCTGTTTAAGCGTTTTTAAACGCTTCGGAACAAAGTCGGCAGAGCTTATAAAAACAAATCCCTACATACTTTGCGAGGACGGCATAGATTTCAGATTTGAGACCGCAGAGGAAATTGCCGAGGATTTTTCATTTGACAAGGGTAGCGAACTGCGCATTTGCGCGGGTATTGAGTATATACTGCGTAAAAACCTTTTAAACGGTCACACCTGCCTACCTGCCGAAAAGCTTACCGAGGTTGCGGTTCGTTTGCTTGAATGCAAACGGGAAACAGTTGAAATTTGCACGGAGCGTTTAGCAGATTCGTTCAGAATAAAAGAAAAGAGCGTTAACGGAACCGAATATATTTTTTTGCCCGAATATTACTCTGCCGAGGAGCATATTGCCGCACGGCTTATTTCGGTTAAAAGATATATCGATTCAAGCGTTACGGTAGATTCTCTTGAAATTGAAAATGTTGAAAGACAGCTTAACATAACCTTTGAAGAGCTGCAGCGCCGTGCGATATTTGAAGCGTTTGAAAGCGGAGTGCTGGTGCTTACGGGTGGACCCGGAACCGGCAAGACCACAACGCTTAACGCAATAATTAAGCTGTTTGCAAACAGAGACCTTGATATAGAGCTTGCCGCGCCGACGGGCAGAGCGGCAAAGCGTATGACCGAGCTTACCGGCAGAGAAGCTAAAACCATACATCGCCTTTTAGAGGTGGAGTGGACAAGCGAGGATAAACAGCAGTTTGCTCGAAACGAAAGAAATCCGCTTTCGTGCGACGTTATAATTATAGACGAAGCCTCTATGATAGACGCGCTGCTTTTTGATAATCTTTTAAAGGCATTAAGGCTTTCGTGCAGAATAATACTTGTAGGCGACTCCGACCAGCTGCCGAGCATCGGCGCGGGAAACGTTTTAGGCGATATATTGGCGTCCGAGCTTTTTCCGTCCATTCGGCTTAAAAAGGTTTTCAGGCAGGCAAGCCAAAGTATGATAATTACCAACGCTCACGCCATTATAAACGGCGAGAAGCCGGATTTTCATAACAAAAGCTCCGATTGCTTTTTCTTAAAGCGCGGCAGCCGATTTGAAGTAAGCGATACCGTGCTTGAGCTTGTAAAGGAAAGGCTGCCCTCAGCCTACGGCTTTAACCCGATACGCGATATACAGGTGCTTTGCCCTTCAAGGCTGCTTGAAACAGGCACCGTCAACCTGAACAACGTGCTTCAAAGCGCGCTTAATCCGCATAAAAACGGCACGCCGCAGTTAAGCTTTAAGGGCATATATCTGCGTGTAGGCGATAAGGTTATGCAAATTAAAAATAATTATGATTTGCAGTTTAAGCGCGATAACGGCGAATACGGTACGGGCGTTTTCAACGGCGACGTTGGCTTTATTACCGATATTGACCCGCGCGGCGGCATACTTAAGGTGCGGTACGACGATAGGATTGTTACATATTTTAACGAAGAGTTAGGTCAGTTAGAGCTTGCATATGCGGTTACGGTGCATAAAAGTCAGGGAAGCGAGTACGACTGCGTTGTTATTCCGCTTTTTGAAGTGCCTTCAAGACTTAAATACAGAAATTTGCTTTATACTGCCGTAACAAGGGCAAAGCGCCTGCTTGTTATTGTGGGAGACGAGGGCATATGGTACGAAATGGCGGCAAACGATAAGAAAACGCTGCGTTATACAATGCTTGGCAGATTTTTAAAGGAATACGGCAATGAAAGCACTTATTAACGCAATATTAGACGCCTTTCACCCAAAACGCTGTATCAGCTGCGGAAAAATCACAGACGAGGATTATCTTTGCGATTATTGCAGTGAAATGCTGGAATTCACAGACCCGCTTAAGCGTTGTATAAAGTGCGGTCTTTTAAAGAAAGACTGTATGTGCAAATACCGTGTTTTTACCTTTAACGGCTGTATTTCTCCGTTTATTAAAAAAGACCCCGCACAAAGAATAATGTATTCGTTTAAATTCAGAAGAAAATTTCGTGCCGCCGAATTTTTGGCAAACGAAATGGCGTTTTGCGTTAAAAACGAATACCGCGATATAAATTTTGACGGCGTTTGCTTTGTGCCTATGCACAAAAGCCGCAAAAGGGTACGCGGCTTTAACCAAAGCGAGGTTTTGGCTGAAAGAATTGCAAAAATACTCTCACTGCCGATAATAAACGCGCTTTCGTGCGTAAAATCGGCGCACTCACAGCATAAAATCAAGGATTATAAAGAGCGTTTTAAAAATGTTAAGGGTATTTATAAAGCAAACGGCGCGTTTGGCGGCAAAACGCTGCTGCTTGTTGACGACATAATGACCACCGGCGCTACGCTTAACGAATGTGCCGCCGTACTGCTGCGTGCCGGCGCCGATAAGATATACTGCGTTACCGCGCTTCGCACAGATAAAAACGACAAAAAGAAACTTAAGGACGGAAAGTAATTATGGCAACAGAAATCGGAATAGATTTAGGCTCTTCAAAAACCGTTATATTTTCAAGCTCAAAGGTTGTGCTTGAGCTTCCGAATGTAGTAACGGTAGACAGCGAAGCTTGGGAGCCGGTTTATTTTGGAGAAAAGGCAAAGCAGACAATAGGCAGAACGCCTGAAAGCTTAACGCCCGTGTATCCGATTGAGCACGGCGTTATATCGGATTACGATATAGCAGAGGCAATGCTTAAAAACTATATGCAGCAGGCGTTCGGCAACAAGGTTTTAAGACCCCGCATAATGGCGACTCTGCCTGCAGGACTTACCGAGCTGCAGCACCATTCGCTTTCAAACGTTATGGAATCGGCGGGCGGCAGAAACGTATCCGTAATAGAGGGGCCGCTGGCAATAGCGTTCGGCTTGGGTCTTGATTTTTCAAAGCCGCACGGAACGCTTATTGTGGACATAGGCGCAGGAACTACCGATATTGCAGTTATTTCAATGGGCGGTATTGCCGTTTGCGAATCATTTAAAACCGCCTCAAGCGATTTTGACAACCAAATAATAAGGTACGTAAGAAAAGAATATAATATTGAAATAGGGCCCCTTACCGCCGAAATGATTAAAATTAAAGTGGGTGCCGCAATAAAACGCGACGTTGAGATTGCGGTAGTGGCAAAGGGAAGAAACGTTTTTTCGGGACTGCCAGAAAGCTTTGAAATAACATCGGGCGAGGTATACGACGCTATAATAGATACTGTTGACGTTATATGCAACGCCATAAGACAGGTTTTAAACCGCACCGATCCCGATCTTGTTGCCGATGTTACCGAGGACGGCGCTTACCTTACGGGCGGCGGCTCGCAGCTTTCGGGTCTTGCCGATAAGCTGCACAGCTTTTTGGGAATTCGGGTGAATCCCCTTGAGGACCCTGCGCACAGCGTTGTAAAAGGGGCGGCGGCGGCGCTTAAAAACCCGCAGCTTCTTAAAAATGTGGATTATCAGATGCGCTCAATTAAGGAGCTTGTGGTTGAATAGCATTTTAACGCTTTAAACCGTTAAAGAAATACTTGACAAATCCGAAAAATAATGTATAATATAATTTAATGAGTTTTTTGAAGGGGTGGACAGAATGTTCGGTTACGTTAATTATCGATTTTATTACTTTAAAACGGACTGTCTGTACGCCTTGGAAGCTTAAATTATAAGGCTTTAAAATTTTAAGTACGGACAGCCCGCGATCGTTTATGCTTTTATGCCGTAAACGCTTGCGGGCTTTGTTTTGGAAAGAGTGATTAAATGCTTAACGAAAAAATGGTGAGCTTAGGCTCGCGCCGCTCGGTTATACGCGAAATATTTGAATACGGCAAAAAGCGCAAGGCCGAAATAGGGGAAGAAAACGTTTTTGATTTCAGTCTCGGCAATCCGAGCGTGCCTGCGCCTGCGGCTGTTACGGCGGCTTTAGAACGTATTATAAAAGAAACCGACCCCGTACGGCTGCACGGATATACCTCGGCGCAGGGGGATATGGCGGTAAGGGCAAAAATTGCAGGCAGCATTGAAAAGCGGTTCGGTTTCCCCGCAAACAAAGATTTAATTTATATGACCTGCGGTGCGGCGGCTTCGCTTACCGTAACGCTGAACGCGCTTGTAAACAGCGAGGACGAAATTATAATTCCCGCACCGTTTTTCCCTGAATACCGCGTGTTTGCGGAAAACGCCGGCGCGCGCGTTGTAACGGTAATGTGCCGCGAGCCTGATTTTCAGCTTGATATTAAGGCGATAGAGAGCGCCGTGAACGAAAAAACCAAGGCGATAATAATAAACTCGCCGAATAACCCTACAGGCGCGGTTTTCTCACCCGATACCATAAAGGCTTTAAGCGATATGCTGGTCAGAAAACAGGCAGAGTACGGCACCGATATTTATATTATAGCCGACGAGCCATACCGCGAGCTTTCCTACGGAGCAGAGGTGCCGTATATCCCGAAATATTACGCAAATACGGCGGTATGTTATTCTTACAGTAAGTCGCTGTCTCTGCCGGGTGAGCGCATAGGCTACATATTTATTCCCGAAAGCGCAAATAAAAGCAAAAAATTATACGCCGCAGTTTGCGGCGCGGGCAGGGCGCTCGGATTTGTGTGCGCACCGAGCCTTATGCAGTACACCGTGGCTGAATGTACCGACGCTTTACCCGATATTTCAACCTATAAGAAAAACCGCGATTTGCTTTTCGGCGCGCTGACCGATTACGGCTATAAGGCGGTACCGCCCGACGGCGCGTTTTACCTGTTTGTAAAATCGCCCGAACCTGACGCGAACGCGTTTTGCGAAAGGGCTAAAAAATACGAGCTGCTGCTTGTACCGTCAGACGATTTCGGGTGCCCCGGATATGTAAGGATATCCTACTGTGTAACAGCAGAGCAGATAGAAAAATCATTACCGGCGTTTAAGGCGCTTATTGAGGAGTATAAATAAATGACAGAGCTTGAAAAGGCAAGGGAAGAAATTAACCGAATAGATAGGCAATTGGCGCGGCTGTTTGAAGAAAGAATGGCGGCGGTAAAAACGGTTGCCGAGTATAAAAGGCAAAACGGAGTGCGTGTTACAGACTTATCCCGCGAGGCGGAGGTTATAAAGCGCAATTCATCGCTTATTGAAAACGAGGCGTTAAAGCCCTATTTCGTAAGCTTTTTGCAGAGCAATATGGATATTTCAAAGGCGTATCAGCACCGCCTGCTTGAGGGTATGCGCATAGCCTACAGCGGGGTTGAGGGCGCGTTTGCCAATATTGCCGCAAACCGCATTTTCCCCGACGGCACGGCGGTTTCCTGCGGGGATTTCAAGGCGGCGTATGAATCGGTGGAAAAGGGCGAGAACGACTGCGTTATTCTTCCGATCGAAAACAGCTACAACGGCGATGTAGGTCAGGTTATGGATCTTACCTTTTTCGGTTCATTATATATTAACGGAATTTACGATATTGAAATAGTGCAAAATTTGCTTGCCGTTAAAGGCACTACAATGGACGAGGTCAAAGAGGTTATAAGCCACCCGCAGGCGCTCGGTCAGTGTGCGGCTTACATAAGACAGCACGGCTTTAAGCCGACCGAGGCGGTAAACACGGCGGTTGCGGCAAAGCTTGTGGCAGATTCGGGCAGGCACGATATAGCGGCGATAGGCAGCAGCGAGGCGGCAAAAAAATTCGGGCTTAAAAAGCTTGAGGCGCACATAAACACAAGCGGCAACAACACAACCCGTTTTGCGGTATTTTCAAAGGCGGCGAAAGCTCCCTCTAAAGCCGATAACCAGTTTATAATGCTTTTCACCGTACCGAACGAGGCGGGGCTTCTCGGTCAGGCAATAGCGGTTATAGGAAAATACGGCTTTAACCTGCGCGCCCTAAAATCCCGCCCTACAAAGGAGCTTATTTGGAGCTATTATTTCTATGCCGAGGGCGAGGGCGATATAAACAGCGAAAACGGCAGGGCTATGCTTAAAGAGCTTAAAGAAAAGTGCAGCAACGTGCGTGTTGTGGGCAGCTTTGAAAAGGAAATTGTGCTAAAGGGTGACGACGAATGATACTTCCCGTTAAAACAGGAACAGGCGGCTACAATATTTACCTTGAGCGCGGGGCGCTTAAAAAAGCGGGGGAATATTTAAGCCTTTCCCGCCGCGTGCTTATAGTGACCGACAGCGGCGTGCCGAAGGAATACGCCGAAGCGGTGGCGGCGCAGTGTAAAGAACCGTATATTGTAACTCTGCCGGAGGGCGAAAAGACCAAGTGCTTTGACAGCTTTAAATTTTTACTTTCAAAAATGGTGGAATACGGCTTTACAAGGAGCGACTGCGTAGCGGCGGTGGGCGGCGGCGTTATAGGCGACCTTGCAGGCTTTGCGGCGGCAAGCTTTATGCGCGGAATCGATTTTTACAATATCCCCACAACTGTTTTATCACAGGTGGACTCATCTATCGGCGGCAAGGTTGCCATTGATTTTGAGGGGTATAAAAACATTGTCGGCGCGTTTTACCCGCCTAAAGCCGTTATAATTGATTCCAATACCCTTAAAACCCTGCCCGAAAGGCAAATGGCAAACGGACTTGCGGAGTCGGTTAAAATGTCGCTGACAAGCGATAAAGAGCTGTTTGAGCTTTTTGAAAAGGGCGATATTAAGGACAATATTGATACAATAATTGAAAGATCGCTTAAAATAAAGCGCGCGGTAGTAGAACAGGACGAAAAAGAGGGCGGACTGCGCAAAATACTTAATTTCGGGCATACCTTGGCGCACGCGATTGAGAGCGAGAACGAAATGCAGAACCTGTACCACGGCGAGTGCGTGGCGCTCGGTATGATACCTATGTGCTCACAAGAAGTCAGAAACAGGCTTATACCGGTGCTTAAAAGACTTAATTTGCCCACATCTACCGCTGTAACGGCGGATACGATAATAAACGCCATGCGGCACGATAAAAAAATGTCGGGCGATAAAATTACGGTGATTTTAGTAAACACGGTAGGCACATACGAAATGAAAGAAATGCCGTTTGATACGTTTGCGGAAAAAACAAGGGGGTCTTTAGGTTGAAAAACAGCTTCGGCAGCTCGGTTATTTTAACGCTGTTCGGCGAAAGCCACGGTTTAGGTTTAGGCGCGGTGCTTGACGGCTTAGCCCCCGGAATTACGGTGGATGAGGATTTTATACGCAGTCAGTTATCTCTCCGCCGCCCCGTAGGGGATATTTCAACGCCGCGTGCAGAACCCGATAATTTTGTTATAGAAAGCGGTGTTTTCGGCGGCAAAACAACGGGAACACCCATTTGCATTGTAATACCAAACGTTAATACCCGTTCTAAGGATTACAGCGAGCTGCGTTCAAAGGCGCGTCCGGGGCATGCGGATTACGCAGCGTACACAAAATATCACGGCTTTGAGGATTACCGAGGCGGCGGGCATTTCAGCGGCAGAATTACCGCGGGGATTGCAGCCGCAGGCGCGATTGCAATTTCGGCGCTTAAAAATAAGGGAATATATATAGGCACGCATATTAAAAGCATAGCGGGTGTGAGCGACCGCGAATTTCAGAATATAGAGGACGATATAAAGGCGGTATCGCAAAAGGAATTTGCCGTGCTTGACAACGGCGTTAAAGAAAAAATGATAAATGAAATAACCGCCGCCAAAGCGGACGGCGACAGCGTGGGCGGCGTGCTTGAAACCGCAGTTATCGGTTTGCCGGCAGGCGTCGGCGAGCCATGGTTCGGCGGTGTGGAAAATGTGCTTTCCTCAGCGCTGTTCTCCGTGCCCGCGGTAAAGGGCGTTGAGTTCGGCGCGGGCTTTGCGCTTGCAAATATGCGCGGCAGCGCCGCTAACGATGAATTTTTCTGTTCGGGCGGCAAAATTACCACCGCCACCAACAATAACGGCGGAATAAACGGCGGAATTACAAACGGTATGCCTGTTGTTTTCCGCTGTGCGGTAAAGCCCACGCCCACAATTCATAAGGAGCAAAACACGGTGGATTTTATCAAAAACGAAAACGTTAAAATTGCGGCGGGCGGCAGGCACGACCCCTGCATAGTCCACCGTGCACGCGTGGTAATAGACAGTATTACGGCAATAGCGCTTTGCGATATGTTAGCGGGCAGATTCGGTACCGATTGGTTAGGTGAATAAATGGAATACGGCTGTATAGGAGAAAAGCTTTCGCACAGCTTTTCAAAAATAATTCACGCAAGGTTAGCGGACTATAATTACGAGCTTTGCGAAATACCGCGCGGTGGGCTGGACGGCTTTATGAAAAAAGCCGATTTTAAGGCGATAAACGTTACAATTCCTTACAAACAGGCGGTAATACCTTATTTGTATTATATAAGCGATACGGCAAGGAAAATAGGCGCGGTAAACACCGTGGTTAATAAAAACGGCAAATTATACGGTTATAATACCGATTTTTCGGGGCTGCGTTCGTTAATACTCCGTCAGGGTGCTGATTTAAAGGGTGGCAAGGCGCTTATTTTAGGTTCGGGCGGCACTTCAAAAACCGCCGCCGCGGCAGCCGAGGATTTAGGCGCAAAGGAAATATACCGCGTTTCAAGATCGGGTGCGGACGGCGCGATAACCTATGACGAAGCTTATAAAAAACACAGCGATGCCACTGCAATAATTAACACAACCCCCTGCGGAATGTACCCGAATATTGGTGCTTCGGCAGTAGATTTAAGCCGTTTTGAAAATGTGAAAAGCGTTACCGACGCGGTTTATAATCCGCTTTCAAGCGCGCTTGTTATATCGGCGCGCGAAAGGGGCATAAACGCAACGGGCGGGCTTTATATGCTGGTTTCCCAAGCGGAACACGCGGTGGAAAAGTTTACGGGCGGCAGTATATCCGCAGATAAAACAGAGGAAGTTTACCGCGAAATTTTAAGGGATAAAAAGAATATTGTGCTTATAGGTATGCCGGGCTGCGGCAAAACTACACTCGGTAAAATATCAGCCGATAAGCTTCACAAAAAATTTACCGATACCGACGATGAAATTATAAAGCGCATAAATATGCCGATAGCCGATTATTTTGCAAGGCACGGCGAAGAAAGCTTCAGGCGTATTGAAAGCGAGGTTATAAAAGAAATTGCGGCTTGCCAGTCCTTAGTTATTGCAACGGGCGGCGGCGCGGTTTTAAACCCCGATAACATAAGGCTTTTAAAGGAAAACGGAACGGTAGTATTTATCGACCGACCGCTTGAAAAATTGGTAACCACAGCGGATCGTCCGCTTTCTTCAAGCAGGGAGCTGCTCGAAAAGCGATATAAGGAAAGATACGGTTTGTATTGCGCCGCTGCCGATATTAAAATTGACGCAGTGGACGAAATAGGGCAGAATGTTAAAAATATTGAAGAGGTCTTTTTAAATGAGAATACTTGTAATTAACGGGCCGAATATAAATATGTTAGGTATAAGAGAACCCGGTATTTACGGCAGCGATAGCTTTGAAACGCTGTGTAATAACGTAAAAACCCACGCCGCAAAGGCGGGAATTGAGGTAAAGCTCTTCCAATCCAACCACGAGGGCGCGCTTGTGGACGAAATTCAGGCGGCATACGGCAAATTTGACGGCATAGTTATAAACCCCGGCGCATACACGCACACAAGCATTGCGCTGTTAGACGCAGTAAAGGCAGTTTCAATACCGACGGTTGAGGTACATATTTCGGACGTTGCTTCGCGCGAGGATTTCAGGCAGATAAGCTATATAAGAAAAGCCTGCATTAAAACAATATGCGGGCACGGTATTGCGGGATATACCGAAGCGATTGACTACTTAATTAAGGAATACGGCGATAAATAATGATAGCAACCATTGAAAAAGGAACGGCGTACGGCAGGGTGGAGGCGCCGCCCTCAAAAAGCGTTTCTCACAGATATTTAATTTGCGGCGCGCTGTCGGGCGGCAGCGTTATAGAAAACGTTGCGTTTTCAGAGGATATTAAGGCAACGCTTAATTGCCTTAAGGCCTTAGGCGCCGATTATGAAATTGACGGCAGCACCGTTAAGATAGGCGGAATATCGCCCGATAAAGCTATTAAAAGCACCGAGCTTTTCTGCAATGAATCCGGCAGTACGTTAAGGTTTTTAATTCCGCTTTGTCTTCTTTTCGGGCAAAAAATTACCCTTAAAGGCACCAAAAGGCTTATGAGCCGCTCGCTTGCGGTTTATAAGGATATGTGCTTATCGCAAGGCATTGAATTTTCGGAGGATAAGGAAAGCGTTACGGTATTCGGCAAGCTTCGCCCCGGTAAATACTCCGTAAGGGGAGACGTTTCAAGCCAGTTTATATCGGGGCTTATGTTTGCCTTACCGCTGCTTGAAAACGACAGTATAATCGATATAACGGGTGCGATTGAAAGCGGCTCGTACCTCGGTATGACGGTAAAGGCGCTTGCCGGTTTCGGTATAAGAATAAGCAGAACAGATGAACACACCGTATTTATAAAGGGTAATCAGACCTACAAGCCGCGTACGCTTTGCGTAGAGGGGGATTATTCCAACGCCGCGTTTTTAGAAGCGTTTAACTCGGTAGACGGCAATGTTGCGGTTACAGGACTTAAAAAGGATACCTGCCAAGGCGACGCGGTTTACAGAAAGCTTTTCGGCAAATTGGTGCGTGGCTGCCCCGAAATGGATATTTCCGATTGCCCGGATTTAGCGCCTGTTTTAATGGCGGTTGCGGCAGCAAACAACGGCGTAAGGCTTACGGGCACCCACCGTCTTAAAATAAAGGAAAGCGACCGCGGAAAAGCTATGGCGGAGGAGCTTTCAAAGTTCGGCTGCAGCGTAAAGGTTTATGAAAATGAAATTGAAGTGAAAAAGCGCGGCATAACAACACCTACCGATATACTTTCCGGTCACAACGACCACAGGATAGTAATGGCGCTTTCCCTTCTTTGCAGTATAACAGGCGGCAGTATATCGGGCGCCGAGGCGGTAAACAAAAGCTTTCCCGATTATTTCCGCAGGATTGCTTCCCTCGGCATAAAGGTTGAAGAAAAATGAAGTTAAGTAAAGATACAAATATTTTAATAGTAGGCTTAGGGTTACTTGGCGGCAGCTACGCCGAAGCCCTCACAAAGAAAGGTTATACCGTAAACGCCGTAACAAAGGAGCAATCGTCGGTTGATTTTGCGCTTGAAAAGGGTATAATCAATTACGGCACAACAAAGCTTGATAAAAGCATTATTTCCGCCGCAGATTTAGTTATATTTGCGCTTTACCCACATGTTTTCACCGAATGGATAGAAAAAAATCAACACCTATTAAAATCGGGCGCGGTTATAACCGACGTTACGGGCGTTAAGGGCTGTATTGTTTACAAAATTCAGGAGATACTCCGCCCGGATGTGGAGTTTATAGCCGCCCACCCTATGGCGGGGCGCGAGGTATGCGGGGTTGAAAACAGCGATTCGGGCATTTTCAGGGGCGCTAACTACATAGTGGTTCCCACAGAGAAAAACACCGCCGGCGCAATAGAGCTTTGCCGCGATTTGGGCGAGAAATTAGGCTTTCACCGCGTGGCGGAGCTATCGCCCGAAAAGCACGACGAAATGATAGCGTTTTTATCACAGCTTACCCACTGCATAGCGGTAACGCTGATGTGCTGCAACAACACGCCCGACCTTGAATATTACACTGGCGACTCATTCCGCGATTTAACGCGCATTGCGCGGATAAACGACGAAATGTGGAGCGAGCTGTTTTTGGATAACAGAGATATGCTGCTTGCCGAAATGCGCAGTTTTAAGCAAAGCTTCCAAGAGCTTTACGAAAAAATCGAAACGGGCGACCGCGAGGGAATACGCAAAATGATGCGGCTTTCCACCGAGCGCAGAAAACGCTTTAACAAGCACCTATAAGATTAACGACCTAAGGGGAAAAGACTATGAATATGAAATTTTTAAGAAAACTGCCCATACCGCAGCAGATAAAGGCGCGATACCCTGTATCAGAGCAGGACGCGGCGGTAAAAGCTGCGCGCGACGAGGAGCTTAAAAACATTTTTTCGGGCAAATCGGATAAATTTATTTTGGTGATCGGTCCCTGTTCGGCAGACAGCCGCGAGCCTGTGCTCGACTATATCTCAAGGCTTAAAAAGGTACAGGACGACGTAAAGGACAAAATACTTATAGTACCGCGCATTTACACCAACAAGCCGCGCACCACGGGCGACGGATATAAGGGAATGCTTCACCAGCCTAACCCCGACGAAACGCCCGATATGCTAAAAGGCATTGTTGCAATAAGAGATCTGCATATGGCGGCGCTGCACGATTACGGCTTTTCTTGCGCGGACGAAATGCTCTACCCCGATAATCACCGTTATTTATCCGACCTGCTTTCTTACGTTGCGATAGGCGCGCGCTCGGTTGAAAACCAACAGCACAGGCTAACGGCCAGCGGTCTTGATATACCAGTGGGTATGAAAAACCCCACAAGCGGAGATTTAAGTATTATGATGAACTCTATAACCGCCGCGCAGCACAGCCATACCTTTATATACCGCGGGTGGGAGGTTGTAAGCGAAGGCAACCCCTACGCACATTCCATTTTGCGCGGATATATTGATTTTGCAGGCAAAAACGTCTCGAATTATCATTATGAAGACCTTATAAAGCTGCACGAGCTGTATTCGGAAACAAAGCTTGCTAACCCCGCCGTAATAGTTGATACCAACCATGCAAATTCGGGCAAGCAGTATTTAGAGCAGATAAGAATTGCAAAGGACGTGGTTTACAGCTGTAACCACAATAAGGATATCCGCTCAATGGTAAAGGGGCTTATGATTGAAAGCTATATTGAGGACGGCGCGCAGAAGATAGGCGAGCATATTTACGGTAAATCTATAACCGACCCGTGCCTTGGCTGGGAAAAATCCGAAAAGCTTATTTATAAAATTGCAGATACTTTAAAATAAAGCATTTACAAATAACATCTTCCGTATTAAAATATATAAGTATTTGATTACGGAGGGTGTTACTTTTTTATGAACAGTATTAACGTTACAAGATTTATAAAGCTGCAAAAGGTTATTCTAAAAACATACGAAAAAGCGGCGGAAGCGGCGGCAAGACGTTCTGGAATATCCGTAGACGAGGCGGAGGCTCTTATATATCTTTACGAAAAACCGGAGCATAAGGGAAAATTAAACGATATTCGTCTGTCCGAGGTTCAAAAAACCGCCGAGGCGCTTACTGCCGATACCATGGCGGTAATAAACGGCGATGAAATCTCTCTTACGGGCAAAGGGGGAATTGCGGCAAAATCGGTTTCAATGTCGGTTGAAAGGTTTTTTTCGCATATGTTAGACGGAATATCGCCCGAAGAACAGTTTATTGTAGAATCGGTGCTTGAAAAAATGTATAAAAACATTGAGAATAATTAGGATAATATTGCATTTTTAAGAGTAAAATATTAACAATAGTTTAAATTTTAAAATGCGGTATTGACTTTCCCTGATTTTCGATTATAATGTATATTGCAGTTAAAAAAAGACGGTATACGCCGTCTTTAAAACATAAGTTTGGAGGAACTTGTTATGAAACTTAAACCTTTGGCAGATAATGTTGTTATTAAAGCAACAGAAGCAGAGGAAACCACTAAAAGCGGTATCGTTTTAACCTCGGCCGCTAAGGAAAAGCCGCAGGTTGCGGTTGTAGTTGCGGTAGGTCCCGGCGGTATTGTGGACGGCAAGGAAGTTAAAATGTCCGTCAAAGAGGGCGACAAGGTAATCGCCGCTAAGTATTCGGGCACCGATATTAAAATCGACGGCGAGGAATTTACCGTTCTTCACCAGTCAGACATTTTGGCAATAGTAGAATAATCGGAGGTAAGTTATTATGGCTAAAAATATTATTTTCGGCGAGGAAGCCAGAAAATCACTTCAGGCAGGCGTTGATAAATTGGCAGACGCCGTAAAGGTAACGTTAGGTCCCAAGGGCAGAAACGTTGTTCTTGATAAAAAGTACGGTTCACCCCTTATTACTAACGACGGCGTAACCATAGCAAAGGAAATCGAGCTTGAAGACCCGTTTGAAAATATGGGCGCTCAGCTTGTAAAGGAAGTATCGGTTAAAACAAACGACGCCGCGGGCGACGGCACCACAACGGCTACCGTTTTAGCTCAGGCGCTTATTAAAGAGGGTATGAAAAACGTTGCCGCGGGCGCTAACCCGATGGTTGTAAAGAAAGGCATTAAAAACGCAGTTGATACCGCTATTGATACGGTAGTAAAGAACTCCAAGAAGGTAAGCGGCAGCGACGATATCGCGCGTGTTGCAACCGTTTCTTCGGGCGACGAGGTTATAGGTAAGCTTATCGCCGAGGCTATGAGCAAGGTAACGGCAGACGGCGTTATTACCGTTGAAGAATCAAAAACCGCCGAAACATACTCAGAGGTTGTTGAGGGTATGCAGTTTGACCGCGGTTATATTACCCCTTATATGGTAACCGATTCGGATAAGATGGAAGCCGTGCTTGACGACGCGCTTATTCTTATTACCGATAAGAAGATATCCAACATTCAGGAAATCCTTCCGCTTCTTGAGCAAATAGTTCAGGCAGGCAAAAAGCTGCTTATAATTGCAGAGGATATTGAGGGCGAGGCTCTCTCAACCCTTATTGTTAACAAGCTGCGCGGCACATTCACCTGCGTTGCGGTTAAGGCGCCGGGCTTTGGCGACAGACGTAAAGAAATGCTCCGCGATATAGCCATTTTAACCGGCGGCGAGGTTATTTCCGAGGAATTGGGTCTTGAGCTTAAGGATACCACAATGGAACAGCTCGGTAAAGCACGTCAGGTTAAGGTTACAAAGGAAAACACCATTATTGTTGACGGTGCGGGCGATTCCGCCGCTATCAAGGATAGGGTAGCCCAGATCAGAAACGAGCTTGCCGCTACAACCTCCGACTTTGATAAAGAAAAGCTTCAGGAAAGGCTTGCAAAGCTTGCAGGCGGCGTAGCCGTTATTAAAGTGGGCGCTGCTACCGAAATTGAAATGAAGGATAAAAAGCTTCGCATTGAAGACGCTCTTTCAGCCACCAAGGCGGCAGTTGAAGAGGGCATTGTTGCAGGCGGCGGCGTAGCGCTTATTAACGCCATTCCTGCGGTTAAGGCTTTGCTCGATACCGTTTCCGGCGACGAAAAAACAGGCGTTAATATTGTTCTTAAGGCGCTTGAGGCTCCCATTAAGCAAATTGCGTTTAACGCAGGTCTTGAAGGCTCTGTAATTATTGATAAGATCGTTAACAGCGGCAAGGTAAACTACGGCTTCGACGCTTATAACGAAACCTATACCGATATGATAGACGCAGGTATAGTTGACCCGACAAAGGTTACGCGTTCTGCTCTTGAAAACGCGGCTTCTGTTGCGGCAATGGTTCTCACAACCGAGAGCCTTGTGGCAGATAAAAAGGAAGACGCGGCGGCAGCTAATGCAGCAGCGGCAGCTGCGGCACAGGCCGGCGGAATGTATTGATAAATTTAAAAACAGGCTAAGCGGTAAAACGCTTAGTCTGTTTTTAAAATACACACAAATAAAAATACGGCGTGATTGCAGGTATTATATAAGTTAAGCAATCACGACGTATTTTTCTATCTGTTTTTTCTTACCGTAAGCGCACTTATAAGCACGTATAACAAAATAAGTAATAACGTGCTGCCTATAAGCACCGCGTACATAGCGCCGACCGAAACTTTATTGTCAAAGAAATAAAGATTACAGTCAACAGAATCCTTTATCGCGCTTAAAACCTCGTTCGGAAATCCCGTATTTTTCATTTCATTAAATACGCCGTTCATAGCATGGTTTCTAAGCAGGCTTGTGCCGTATGTACCCGGTAAAAACATTATAAAACGCTGTAACCCCTTACCGAACTGAGAAATAGGCATATACGCGCCGCAAATAAACCCGTAACCCGCGCTTACAACCGTTCCCACGGCTGAAATCTGCCCCTGTGACGACAGAAAAACATTTATTACCGAGGAAAGCGCCGTACCGAACAGAGTCAGCAGAAATACATCAAGTATTATAAACATAACGTCCTTTAAAGACATATACCAGCCTATAGTGCTAAGATAGATAAAGCAAGCCGCCGTTGCGGCAAGGCAAACAAGCAGGGTGGAAATAAGCGTTGAAATATAATAGCTTAACGACAGCACGCTGCTTTTAACCGGTGAAACGGTAATGTCGTGCCTTGCGCCCGAAACCTTATCCTGTACCATAAGCATATTGCAGCAAAACGAGACCGTAACACAGCTTACTGCAAGCAGGGAAGAGAAGAGCTCGCCGCCCACCGTGGCGTCTAACAGCTTTTGCTTTATGCTAAAGCCCGCCGGCAGCGCTGAAGTGAAGCTGTCACGGTATACCTTTGCCAAAAACGTGGCATACAGCACAAGAAGTATTATAGGTGTTATAAGTGATGTAAAGAACATACCCTTATCTTTGAAAAACAGCTTGCAGTTTCTTTTGGTAAGATTGTAAAGTCCTGTCATTTATTTTCGTCTCCCGTAAGCTTTTTACCGGTAACCGTAAGAAATACGTCGTCCATCTTGCCTTTGGTTATCTCATAATCGCGGAAAATTTCGGGTCTTTTTACTATAAGCGCGGTTGCCGCTGCGGTATCTGGCACCGCAACGCGATAGGCGTCGCCGATTTTTTCGTAAGGATAGGAAAGCTCGCTTACCTCGTTTTCATTTGCGCCGTACAGCGTTATAAAATCGCCCGTATATTTATTCTTGAGCTCTATCGGGGTGCCGCAGGCGGAAATTTTACCGCTGTCCAAAATCACAACGTAATCGGCGTCAGCCGCCTCCTCCATATAATGCGTTGTAAGGAAAACAGTCATATTTTCGGTTTTTCTTAAATTTTCAATCGCACGCCAAAGCGTAACTCTGGTTTGCGGGTCAAGACCGGTAGTAGGTTCGTCTAAAATAAGTATTTCGGGCTTATGTAAAAGCGCGCGGGCTACATCTATCCTGCGGCGCTGACCGCCTGACAGCTTACCTACCGAACGGTTTAGAAGGTCCGTAAAATCAAGCGTTTCAGAAAGCTCGAAAAGTCTTTTTTTAAAGCTGTCGCCGTTTATACCGTAAAGCGCCGCGCGGCTTTTAAGATTTTCCTTAACGGTAAGCGCCTTGTCAAGCACCGAGCCTTGAAAAACAACCCCTATTTTACTTAAAATCCTTTCGGCGGCGTTATCCGTATTTTCACCGCATACCGTAACGCTGCCGCCGTCTTTTTTAAGCTGACCGCAAATAATTGAAATAGTGGTTGATTTTCCTGCGCCGTTCACACCTAAAAATGCAAATAGCTCGCCCTTTTTCACACTGAACGATAAATCGTCAACAGCCTTAATACTGCCGAATGATTTACGCAAATGCTCAATTTCAATAATATTCTCCATAAGACCCTCCGTTAAAATTACACTATTAAAAGCTCATCGGGACTTTCGGTAATGTCTTTGCAGCCGTCTTCGGTTACAAATACCATATCCTCTATTCTTACGCCGAACTTGTTTTCAATATAAATTCCCGGCTCTACCGTTATAACGTTTCCGCTTTTTAAGGTCTCGCTGCATTTCGGGCTGAAAATGGGGCTTTCGTGTATTTCTATACCCACGCTGTGACCGAGCGCATGACCGAAGCAACCCTCAAATCCCGCATTATTTATAATATCGCGTGCAATTTTATCAATATCACTGCAAACGGCACCGCTTTTTACCGCGCTAACAGCTGCCGCCTTAGCGTTAAGCACAGTATTGTAAACAAGCCGCTGTTCATCGATTATATATCCCACCGCCACGGTTCGCGTCATATCAGAGCGGTAACCGTTCACAACCGCTCCGAAATCCATTGTTACAAAATCTCCGCGTTCTATCCTTTTATCGGTAGGAACGCCGTGCGGCAGAGAAGAGTTTTTACCCGAAACAACAATAAAATCAAACGATACGCCGTCGGAGCCGAGCTTTCGCATATAAAATTCCATATCAAGCATAATCTCTCGTTCGGTTCTTTCGGTGTTTATGCGGCTTAATATATATGAAAAGGTTTTATCTGTTAAGCGCTGGGCTTGTTTTATATATTCAAGCTCGCTTTCGCTTTTAACTGCGCGCATATTTTTAAGCAAATTATCAAAACTGTCGCTTTCAGATACGGTAAGCGGCTTTAATCGGGCGGTAAACCGCTTAAAATCAGCAAGCGACAGGCTTTCGGTTTCCGTATATATATTACCGACGCCGTTTTCTTCACACAACCGCTTAATTTCATCAAAGGGATTTTTCGAAAGTATTACCTTGCAGTCCTTAACGATTTTGAACGCTTTTTCATAATATCTGAAATCTATAAGAAAATAGGCATAATTCTTTGTTATAAGCACATAGCCCGCGCTTGAATTAAAACCTGTTAAATAAAATCTGTTCGGACCTCCTGAAACCAATAGAGCGCTGTTTCGGTCAAGCTCGTTTTTAATTGTATTTACACTATTCATTTCAATCCCAACCTTTAAATATAATTATACCAAATCTAAGATAATTTGACAACAGAAAAATATAATAGTATAATAATTCAGGAAAGAGTGAACGAATTTGGAAAAAATAAACTATCAGCTTATAACCGATAAAATTATAGAAGAGTGCTGCAAAACCAAACGCGAAAAGTTGCTTTTGCACGCCTGCTGCGCGCCTTGCGCGACATACGTACTTGAGTATTTAACAAAATATTTCGATATAACCGTATTTTTCAGCAATTCCAACATTACAGATAAAAGCGAATATGAAAAAAGGCTTAGGGAGCTTTATAGGTTCTGTAAAACCGCTTCGTTTTGCGGTGGCGTCAAAATAATCGAAGACGAATACAATACAGAAGAATACTATAAATTTGTTAAAGGCCTTGAAACAGAGCCGGAGGGCGGTAAAAGGTGTGATCTGTGCTTTAAAATGCGCATTTCGCGCACGGCGAAATTTGCCGCGAAAAACGGTTTTCCTATATACGCAACAACACTTACGGTAAGTCCGCATAAAAATGCCGCGCTTATAAATAAAATAGGGGAGAGCTGCGCCGAAAAAAACGGTGTTTTATATCTCCCGTCCGATTTTAAAAAGCGCGGCGGATATCAGCGTTCGATCGTAATATGCCGCGAATATGATATATACCGCCAAAAATACTGCGGCTGCATCTTTTCCGATAATTCAAACAGAGCGGCAGAATAATTTGTTTTAAAAAATAACCTGCAAACAACAAAAAGCAACCAAAACGGTCAGTACGACTGTTCGGGTTGCTTTTTGTTGTTTTTATAAAAAATGAATATTACCTGAATTAAAAGCTTTTTTTGCCGCAAGATAATCTGTGAACGCAGCTTCTTTATTATATAGATAATTATACAGATTCGAAAGCTGTAAAAGGGTATAGTTTTCAGGATTTAAGGTTTTTAAAATTTTGTTCGCTTTTCTACGGTTTTTTCCGAATGGTTATAAGGAGGCGTATTATGGATAATTTATACAGAAAAGGCAATCAAATAGAACAGGAAGAAAAGGATCTTAATACAAGTCTTCGGCTGTCGGCTTTAGATAACCTCGACCATTACGAAATACTGCGGCATAGGATCCGTTTACAGGCTTGGAACAATTTTATATATGAGCCAATTTTTAATATTTCCACAATTATACTAAATATTCATTTAGTATAATTGGGTATGTATCATAAGCAGCAGTTACCTGCTTATGATCCTAATTGCGGTGTTATAATATTTTGATAATATATAATACAATTCCGTATAATACGCTTGCGGCGGTTCCGTAAACTATTACAGGACCCGCTATTGTAAACATTTTAGCACCTAAGCCCAAAATCCATCCTTCTGCTTGTGTCAAGATAGGACACATAATTTTTTTGCTTTTCTCGAATTTTACGATTCAGTCCAACTGTAATCAGTTATTTCTTCTCAAAGGCGCATCATCCGGCCAGTTGAGCAACTGCTTTTATGATTTTCTCGGTGAAATCATCATGACACCGGAAATCAATCTCTATTCGTCCATTTTCATAGACACGGACCTTCTCTATCAATTTCCGAAGTTCTTTTGGGCGGTACTCATTCAAAAGCTGAATACCCTTGGCATCTGCTTCTAACACAGCAGCTTTTTCTTTCCCAGCCCTCAATTTTGTAATCATTGCTTCCGTTGCTGCCAATTCATCACGCATGGAATCTATTGCGGTCTGGCGCTCTTCCTGGGCTGCGATAAATTTATCTCGCGTCATCCTGCCATTTCGGTATTCTTCATATAAGTCGAGCTTGCTGTTTTGCGCTCGTTGAAGTGTACGTTTGAGCATCGCAGCTTTCTTTTCAAGCAATGGTTCTTCTCGATTTGCGTTCGCTTTTACCTGCACAGCTTTTTCCGCCAGTGTTTTCGCCAGCATCTTTACAACCTCAAGAACACTTGATTGCAGCGTCTCGATTGGTTCATGGAGCCGTGTGCAATCCGCATTAGAAGAAACGCCAGCTTTTAAACAAAACAGATGCGTTACTTTTCCCTTGGATTTTTGGAGTTTTCGTCCACAATACCCGCACACAAATAAATTATCTGCTCTTTCGCCAGCTGTGTTTTGATTAACGGTCTTAATTCGGCTTCTGCGTGATGCATCCGCCTCACTAAATATACTCTGGGAGATGATTGCCTCATGTGTATCTTCCACGATGATCCATTCGCTCCGCGGGAGCGCTCGCATCTTCCCAGTGCTGATTCCCACCGTTTCTCTTTTGTTGGAAATCATTTTTCCCGTATAGCGCTCATCCTTAATGATACGGAGCACAGTACATGCTACCCATATCGGGTTCTCCTCAAGAATGCGTCCATTGTAAAACTCACCATTCTTTTCCTTATAGCTTGCAGGGGATGGAATGCCATCATCATTTAATGCACGGGCAATTTGTGCAGCTGTTCTTCCGGCAATACATTCTTCAAAGATTCGTACTACCACCGGTGCTGTTTCCTGATCCACAAGCAGATGGTGCTTATCTTTAGGATCTAACCGATATCCATAAAAAGCGCTGCCGCCCCAATACTCGCCGCGTCGGCTCCTGGTTTTGTTTGCACTCCTTACTTTCACAGATAAATCTCTGCTGTATAATCCGTTGATCAGATTCCGTAGCGCAAGCTCCAATCCGCCTGTCGTACCGATAAAATTATCACTGTCAAAGTTATCGTTTGCAGAGATAAAACGAGTCCCGAACAATGGCAATATCAGCTCCAGATATGCGCCAACCTCCAGGTAATCTCGTCCAAATCGTGAAAGATCCTTGACCATGATCGCCTGTATTTCTCTCCGGCGTATCTGCTCCATCATAAGCATGAATTGTGGTCTGTCAAAATTTGTGCCGGTATAACCATCGTCACAGAACTCGACAACCTCATATTCACAAAGCTCAGTGTGCTGCTCATAGTAATCACGAAGCAGTTTTCTTTGGTTTGTTACGCTATTACTTTCCGCCTTCCCGGAGGATTTCAGGTCTGCGTCCTCTGCCGATAAGCGAATATAAAACGCAAGAGTTTTGTTACATTGCATATCGTTCAACCTCCCTTTGGCGGATTGCGGCAAGATGAATGACTTCATCTAATTCATTTCTGAAATTAAATTTAACCTCAACATGTCCGTTATTGTACAGAATCATTTCATCAATAAAAGCGTCTACCATTTCTGCTGTTAATGTATCAGCATCCTTGTACTGTTCGATCAGCTCGGCCCACGATCCGCTTGCTGCAAACGACGGGTTGTACTTCTGGCATTCTTTTTCGAGTTCAGCAAGGAAAATACGCAGTTCGTCGGCCTTTGCAGCATATTCCTGACCCATGCTGATATAATCATTTTGGCTGAGTGTCCCGTTTGCAAATTCCTCATACAAGGACGCCTTTAATGACACATATCTATCAATTTGCTTTTTTACTCCACGAATCTGATCGTTGTAAATGCGAAACTTTGTTTTGCTGGATTCCTTCTTGTTCAATGCAGCAAGAAGCTCCCGCGCATCTGTAAATAGCTTGATTTGTGTACGGATCAGTTTTAGCGCGATATCCTCAACATCCTGCTTTTTTACCGCCTTTTTTACACAGTAGGATGAATTATAGTTCTCGTGTAACGAGCAGTAGTACCAGGGAACACGCTTCCCGGCATGATTTTTCTTGTTCCTCAAAAACATAGCTTGTCCGCATTCACCACACCGGAGATGGCCCTTAAAAATACTCGCCCGTTTACTCTTGGAATCATATACGGCAGCCTGCCCAAGTTCCTCCTTCAAGCGCTGGAAATACAGCTGAACCTGATCGAATAGTTCCTTCGTTATAATCGGTTCATGTGTTCCCTTGGTAACAATCCATTCCTCTTTTGGAGCAGGACGGGAACCCTTTTGACCTGTGGAATGATAAGTTGATCGGAATTTTCCAGAAATCATCCAGCCAAGGTATACTTCTTCGATGAGGATGCGCTTTATCGTTTGCATATACCATTTTGAATTCTTAAAGTGGTCGGTAGATGCGATACCACGATCGTAAAGCAGCCGCCCGGGGGACGGTATTCCTTCGGAATTCAAGGTCGTTGCCACATAGTGCAATGTGTTTCCGGCGGCAACCATCTCGAACATTCGTTTTACCACCGGTGCGGTTTCTTCATCGACCACAAGATGATGCTTGTCCTTGGGATCAAGGCGGTATCCATACGGTGCACGGCTTCCGGCAAATTTACCTTGCTCTTGAATTGTACGCATGGATGAGCAGATCTTTCTTGAAATATCCTTGGCATACATCTCATTTGCCAGGTTTTTTATCTGAATCGATATATCTGCTTGTTGAAATTTTGTGTCAAATCGGTCTGTAACTGCAATGAAACGGCATTGAAAGAACGGGAATACCATTTCGATATACTCTCCGGACTCCAAATAATTTCGCCCAAGCCGTGAAAGATCTTTCACAATAATACAGTCGATCTTGCCATCTCTCAGATCATTCATCATACGCGAAAACTCAGGTCGAATAAAATCTGTTCCGGATATATCATCGTCGCTGTAAATATCAAAGACGGACAGGTCCGAATGCTCTGACACATAGTCTCTCAGCAGCTGAAGTTGGTTGCCAATCGTATCAGCCTCGCGTTTTCTTTCTGTTTCTACAGAGATGCGTGCATATAATCCGGCCTTATATATTCTATCCGCCACCGGCATCTGAATTGGCTCTGCGGCAGCGTTTTTCCGGCTTTTACGTGCCATTTTATCCCACCTCCCTTTGGTTGATATAGTAATCCTTCACGCGGGATACCAGAGCCTCATAATCCTGCATATGGGCAAATGTCACTTCAATTCGCTTGCCCTCATAAATCATAATGTGGTCGATGCATTCAACCGCAACGATGCGTGTTAAACTTTGAATATTGCGGTGATCAAGGAACTCTTGTATCCATCGCTGAGGTGCGTTTCCATTTTCAATATATAAATCGATCTCATGGCGGATCTGTTCTTCGGCGAGCTGTGCCTCTGAAATACGCATTTCATACTGCTCTTTTATATCGAGGTAATCCTCTTTGGAAAGAATACCGTCGCACATATCCTCATATGCGGATATTTTCAGTTTGCGATAACGGTCAATATCAGCTTCAACCGCAGCGAGTCGATCTTCCGCCTTGCGAATGCTCAAACGGTGTACCGGCGCATTACGGATTGTCTGAAGGCAGCCATCCAACTCTGCGAGCATGCGAATATGCTCTTGTAAAAGCCGAAGGACGGCATCCTCCAATTGCTTTTGGGAGATACGGTGCGAGGTACATTCTCCGGTATTCTTGTGGTTACTACAGGTATAGTAGCAGAAACGCTTGTTGCCGGAGGTCTGCGTTTTACGCACCATAGCGCCGCCACAATCACCGCAACAGAGAAGCCCTGCCAATGGGAACAGTCCGTTTTCGCGTGGGGAGGTCCGGGTATCAAGCTCAAGAAGTCGTTGTACTAGTACAAACTGACGAGGGTTTATGATCGCTTCATGTGCGTTTTCGTAAATTGCCCACTTATCCTGTTCATTGACGATAACTGTTTTGATTTTATAATTGGGCCGAGTCCGAATTCCTTGTACAAGCGTTCCAACATAAACCGGGTTGGTAAGAATTCGACGAACTGCAACCGGTGTCCACTGTGCTTTGCTTTTCGTTTTGAATGATGTTTTATATGGCAGCCCTTTGCTTCTTTTATATTCAAGTGGTGAGAGAATGCTCTGCTCGTTAAGCCTGCGTGCAATGGCATCCTGATTGATACCGCTCAATTTCCACCCGAAAATATCACGCACAACTTCTGCAGCGTAAACATCTACAACAAGTTTGTTCTTATCTTCCGGTGATTTTTCGTAACCGTATGGTGCAAACGCTCCGATGAACTCACCGTTCTTTCGCTTTACCTGCAGCTGGCTGCGGATCTTAATGGAAATATCTCGGCAGTAGTTATCATTCATCAGGTTTTTGACCATGATGTTAAAATCGTCCGCACTGCTTCTCGTGATAGTATCGACTCCGTCGTTAATTGCGATCAATCGGACTCCATAATACGGAAAAAGACGATCGATATACTTTCCGGCGTTGATATATTCACGCCCGAAGCGGGACAGATCTTTTACAATGACACAGTTCACAACTCCGGCGCGGATGTCATCCATCATACGCTGAAAGTCAGGACGGTCATAATCTGTCCCTGTATATCCATCGTCTTCTCTTATAGAAACAAGCTTTATATCAGTCTTGTCTTTAAGGTAGTCCAGAATAAGCTGCTTTTGATTGGAAATGCTGTTGCTTTCGGCCTTTAAGCCGGATACGCTGTTCAGATCTTCTTTTGAAAGCCTCACATACGCAGCAGCATGATATTGGGTTTGCTTTGTGTTTTCCATATGCTCACTCCTTCCGATGGAAATCAGACATGCCGATAAGCATTCAGAAGAGCGAGGTATGATAATTTAGTCCGAATGTAGTATAGCATATTTTTTTGAATAAGTCTATGGCTATCGTACATTTCCATTACTTACCGTTCTGCTGTGCGCAAAAGGTCCTCGAAATTCTGTTGAAATGACGGCCCGTCTGGTTTGTAATTCACTTTTACGGCAACATCGCCAATACGAAAGCAATAAGGATTCTGAACCTGCTGTAAAAAGCTCAGAATTCTCTCTGATACCGGTCGGGTATCGTCGATTTGAACCTCGTCCAAGTCGATCAAACTGCCTTTGTCGACATTTTTGATGTCAACACTTTTTAACATCTCAAAATCAGTTCTATCGTAGCTATTCATCAAATTCTCCTTTCGCCGATATTGAAATTATTGCCAGAATGACTTGCGTCTATTCACAATGAAGTTTTAATGTCCACCGGCGCCTGCAGCGAACAGGTCCACAGAAATTTCATCTCCCCGCCTTCATTGT
>ERZ773139.266-NODE-266-length-74153-cov-10.914937_pt1 | contig 74153 bp, 73 predicted proteins | sample MGYA00580854_ERZ773139 | MGnify/ENA primary metagenome ERZ773139 (study PRJEB29015, sample SAMEA2737809) | human gut metagenome | biome: human gut; feature: human-associated habitat; material: faeces | place: China | collected 2012 ...
GAATTGGAAGGCGCTGCTCGAAATGCAGGACAGGCTGTTCCGGCAGCAGATGCAGCTGGACGCAGACCTGAAAATGCTCCTGACAAAGCGGGAAGCGCAGGAAGCACTGACCGCGATGCAGGCGAGCGCAGAGGAATTTTCGAGACAGGCTGGGAGTCTGAACGCGGGGTATTCTTCCGTCTGCAAGGAACTGAACGAGAGCACGCAGAAAGCCGTGACTATGATTTCAGAGAGCAGCAAACGGGAGATTTCTACGGTGGCGCAAGAAGCGAAGAAGAAAATTCACCTGTGCGCGTGGGTCTCGATTACGGCGGTGATCTTGTGCGCGGCGCTGTGCGCCTTGGCCGTGCTGTGGAGCAGATGACGGACGATGTTCCACAACGTGATGCATCCACCATGCCGCCGCACATCGACAGCAAGCGCCGCAAGAAGCTCCGGCAAAAGAAAACCGCCCTCGGTCATGCCGAGGACGATCACGAAGAAATGCGAATGGACACGATGTAGACGTTGGGGGGTGGCGAAGAAGAACTGCATGATTCTAATTTCCGCTGGGAATACTTACAACAAAAAAGGAGGTGGACAGCATCAGTACACAGAGGAAACCGTCGCCGGAGCAGGCAAAGAAAGAGCTTGCCGAACAGCTCTGGCTGAGCTACTACAATCAGGTTCTGTTTGAAGCCGGACTGATTACGGAGACGGAACGCAACCGCATGAAGAACAAAATCAGTGCATTGGCGCCGTCCGCTTCCAATGGGGCTGACAGGAGCATCCTGACATGATGTTCCTGTCAGAAACTCACACTTGCTTGTTTCGCGCAGGTGTGATATGGTAGAAAAAACATGATAAAACGAAAAACGAAGGAGCCAGTCAAATGGACATACATACGATCAGAATGGAGCTAAGAACAAAGTCCATTTACGATTTGCCGCTGCGCGTGACCTACTATGCGCGTGTGTCGTCTGAGAGTGACGAGCAGCTGAACTCACTGGGCAATCAGGTTTCCTACTATGAGGATCTGATCCGAAGGAATCTCCCGTGGACATTCGTGCCGGGGTACATTGACGAGGGCTTGTCCGGTATCTCTACGAAGAAGCGTGAAAACTTCAACCGCATGATCGAGGACGCCGCCGAAGGCCAATTCGACTTGATCATCACCAAAGAAATCTCCCGCTTCGCCCGAAACACGCTCGACTCTATCCAGTACACGCGCCAGCTTCTGAGCTACGGTGTCGGTGTATTCTTCCAGAACGACAACATCAACACGTTCGATGAGGATGCCGAACTGCGCCTGTCCATCATGTCGTCTATCGCGCAGGACGAGCTGCGCAAGCTGTCCTCGCGTGTGAAATTCGGTCACCAGCAGGCCATCAAGTCGAGCGTCGTACTCGGCAACAGCCGCATTTTCGGCTACACAAAAGCGGACGGGAAGCTGGTCATTGACGAAACGGAAGCGCCGATGGTGCGGGAACTGTTTGAACTCTACGCAACCGGCGAATACTCGATGAAGCAGTTAGAGACACTGTTCTGGGACAAGGGCTATCGCAACCACAACGGCAAAAAAATCGCGCACACCACCATGTCCAACCTGATTTCCAACCCCAAATACAAGGGCTACTACGTCGGCAACAAGGTCAAGGTCGTGGACATGTTCACGAAGAAGCAGAAATTCCTCCCGCCGGAGGAATGGGTCATGTTCAAGGACGAAACAGGCGAGATCGTACCGGCAATCGTGTCTGAGGAAATCTGGGACGCTGCGAATGCTGTTCTGAAAAAGCGCAGCGAGGATGTGAAGGCTCGGCAGGGCGTCTGCAACCACGCCAATCTCCTGACTGGAAAGCTGTGGTGTACGGAGTGCGGGCAGCCCTACTACCGCCGCGAATCCGAGGACAAGCGCGGGAGAAAGAACAGTAAATGGCTCTGCTCCGGCAAGATCAAAAACGGCGCGGATTCCTGTAAATCCTTTGCCATCTACGAAAGCGAGATCAAACCGCTTCTGTTCGAGGTATTCCGCGATACGTCTGCCGATGCCGATGCGATGGTGGAAGAATATATCCGTATGTACAATGAGCTGACGCAGCACGGCTCGCTCCGGAAAAAGATCGAACAGCAGAATAACATCATCGATCAGGCAAATCGGAAGAAGAACAAGCTCCTGCAGCTTGCTGCAGACGACAGTATTACGAACGCGGATTTCAAGAAGATGACTGCTGACTGCAATCGTGAAATTGAAGAAGCCGAAAAGGAAATCGCAGAACTGGAGCAGACAGCCGCCGAGGGCGACGCCTTCAAGCAGAAGATCGATGAGATCCGCAGAGTCCTGACGAACGCCCAGCGCGACGCGGCGCAGGGAATCATCACGAAGGAGTTCATCGACAAGTATATCAGCAAGATCTTCGTGACACCGAAGGACGACACGACTATGCTGCTTCAGGTCAAGATCTTCACCGGGGAAACGACGGAAAAGTACCTCCGGAAACTCGAAAGCCGCACGGGTCACATCACCCGCGATTTGACTGAACAAGCAGAAAAGCCAGACGCCGCAAGGGTTTCCAGCCCTGACGATTCTATGGGTCACACGTCTAAGAAAATGATCGAGTCCTACGAGCGCAACATGAAGTAAGTCTTTTTCTCCGGAACACCGGAGGCGAAGACGGGGGCCGCTGCAAAAGCAGCGGCTCCTTTTCATAGAAAATGGTCTTGAATTGAATTTTTATATATTATACGGTAAATATGGGAGAAAATAGCCGTTTTTGAAAAACGGGAGAAAAGAGGAACGATAATGAAGCGATGCTTTACCAGTCTGACCGCGCTGCTCTGCTCGGCGGCGATCCTGCTGTGCTGCCTGCCCATGCAGGCGCTGGCGGCGGAGTTCCGGATGCAGACAGCCTATGAAGACATCTTGCCGGACGAACTGACCGCGCAGGAAGAAGCGCCCGCCGCCCTGGCAGAACCGGAAGCGCCCGAGGCCGAAAAACAGCCGGAAGCCCCTCCGGAGGGGCCGGCCGTCTCCGTCCTCTCCACGGATAACAGATCCGGCGATTTTACATACAGCGTCCTGCCCGACAATACCGCGCGCGAAGCAGCTTGCTTCCGGCGCGGCAGATAGCCGCTGCAAGCGCCGTCAACAGATATCCTGCGCAGAGAGTCGCCAGCGCGCCCACAAGACAGAAGACGCCGAGCTGCGTATCTGTCATGTGTTCGGCGCAGACGTCGATCTGCACGCCGAGTCCCATAGAGTTGATTTGCCGAAACACACCGGTGAGCAGGGCATACAGCAGATGCGCACCCTCATGCACGAGGTAGTAGGCGGCAAGTGCCGCCAGGATCCCGATGTATTGCCGCGTCCGTTTTGACATGATGGTTCCTCCTTCGCAGCCACTGCGTCAATCTGTGCCCGCTGTGCTCTGTTCGCCGGGCAGGATGGAGAATTCCTCGTTATCCCTCCTTTGCCTGATATCCGCATGGTACTGGCAAAAGGTTCAGAAAGCGGTCAGGAAAATCGTCCAGAAATGGTCAAGATTCCGGCCTCAGCCGGAACCCGATGCCCCAGACCGCTTCAATATGGTCTTTGCCAGTCGCGTCCCGCAGCCGAACAGCTACGCGGGCCAGCAGCTCCTTCGTGTCGAAGGGCTTCGTGAGATAATCCGCCGCGCCGCCCAGCAGCAGTCCGACCTTGTCCTGCACCGCCGTTTTGGCGCTGACTACAATGACGGAAATGCCCTGAAGCTGCGGCAGGACCTCCTCGCCGGACAGTCCCGGCAGCATGAGGTCGAGCAGAACGAGATCGGGGCGGCTGTCTTTCAGCAGAAGCAGCGCCTCCGTGCCGGAATAGGTGCGGAGCACCGCGTAGCCTGCCCGTTACAGAACCTCCTGCTCCAGACTCCCGATGGCTGCGTCGTCGTCAATAATCAAAATTGTCTGCATTGTTTTCAACTTTCCTGTTTTTATTTTCGAAGCTGTCCGTCGCCGCCCATCAAGGCAGTCATTTCCTCAATGCGCTCCAGCGGGAACGGCGGCTGGCACAGCGGCTTCATGGCGATGGACATGAGCTTCATGGGGTTGTCGTCCGCCGCCACGCGGTTGGAGCTGAGCGCGCCGCAGCGGCGGCAGCGGTGAATGATGGCCCATTCTCCGCCCCTGCGCACCCAGACGGCGATCGGCTCCATGATCCCGCCGCAGTCACTTTCCCGGTCGCCCGGCTCAATGTCCAAATGCAGGCTTGCAAGGCAGTTCGGGCAGTGGTTGCGGTGGCCGGAGCCTGCGTTTTCCGGGACGACAGTCCTTCCGCAGACCTTGCAGATGAAGGTGTCGCTGCAGGCGTGGGTCTTATAGTAGCCTTTTTCAAAGGCTTTGCGTTTGTTTTCGCGATTCATGTTGCTCCTCCTGAAGATGTCGGTTCCGGTTCTTCGGGAGGAATGGCGTGTGATGGAATTTGCCAGACCTCCCGGTCAGACCACACGCTCCAGTGATAAAGTGATACGCTTCAAAAAGTTCTCCTTAAAATTGAAATTAAAAATTGCGTTTTCGTAATTGTACGGGATGCTTGTTCTTACGCCTGCATCTTCGATCTGTTCAAGAATCTATTGTCCTGATTTCAGATAAAAGGCTTCATACGCGGCGCTCCAATGCCGCAAGATCGCCTGCCTGAATGGCGCTGCGTTGAACCCCGTTGCGGCAAACACGCTGAACCGCTCGACGACGCCGAAATACTGCGCCGGAACAAGCTTCGTGCCGACCGCGCCGACGAGCATCATGTCGAGGGCAGCAGCTGCGCATACGCCGTAGGAGCGGCACCGCCGGTCCTTCACACCGGCGGCAATGAGGATCGCCAGCGACACGATGGACAGCAGTACGACCGCAGCGGTGACGGTCATGTGCATAGCGTCCTGAAATGCGCCGGCATAGCCGCTGCTTGACAGCGGGAACATCCGGTAGCCGATCGCAGAGATCCACTCCATGACGGCAAACAGATAGACGCCGGTGCGCGGCAGCTTTGGATTCCGGCCCTGTATGCCGATGCAGACGACCGTCGCGCAGACAACCTCACACGCGTTATAGCCCGCACTCAGCTGGTTCCACAGCGCAAGCGACGGCGCATCCGCCGCGCTCAGATCGCTGACGGCCTGCGCCATCCAGTCATATCCCGGGTAGGGTGTATCTGAAAACTCATGATGTGACCGGCAGCGAGGGATTTTTGCGTTGCGCAAGACATTTTTTCGCAGGAATACTGACGTATTTCAAGGAAAAATGACGCGGCGCACCGCAAAAAGGCCCGCTGTCCGGGTGCGTTGGGAGTTTTCAGATACACCCTAGGCCAGCGGGGCAAATATCACCGCTGCCGCATACGAAAAAAAGCTGACAAGGCCGAGCAGGCCAAGCTTTTGTACCAGCGTTCGTTTCATTTTGTTCCTCCTGTTCAAAAAACGCAGTGCTGACCACGTCAGACATGGTCAGCACTGCGTCCTTGCGTCTGGCTGATTGACTTCTTCGATTTGGAAATTTCTTGCGTTGATGATGCTCTCCCGGCGGCATTTCGGGCAGAAGAGCGGGAACTCCTGCAAGATTGTCCGCCGCAGCAGCCGCAGCCGCGTTTTTGCGCCGCAGACCGGGCACAGGACCCAGCGTTCCTCTGCCGCGCTCATTGCAGCGGCTCCTTTTTGCGAACCATACGGAAAAAAAGCGCCACATGGCGGCGGAGCATATCCAGACACTCCGCCTCCCGTTCCGGCTGCCGGTCGCAGATCCCGATCAGCGTCAGGACGGGCGCGACATACTGCATCGCCAGAGTATCCGGGTCTTCCGCCTGAAGCTCACCGGCTGCGATAAGAGCGCGGAAGATCCCGGCGTGGTAGGCGAGCAGCCGGTCAACGTACCGACGGGAATACAGCGCCGCCAGCTCCGGTGAACGGAACTGCTCAATGGTCATCATGCGCCGGAAGCGGCTGATCGGCGCATTGTGCAGAGAGTATTCAAAAATCTGCCGCACCTTTTCAAACAGCGCTTCTGCTGTGATCTCCGTAAAGACCGGAATGTCCTGCGACACGTTCTGTACATGAATGTCGATTTTTCCGGTGTCCGCCTCATACTGTGCCGCCGTGGATTCCACGATCGCGTCAAAAATGGCCCGCTTGCTGGGAAAGTGGTTATAAAGAGAGGGCGCCTTGATGCCGACCGCCCGCGCGATCTCGCCCACGCTGACAGAATCGTATCCCTTCTCGGAAAACAGCTCCAGCGCCTGTTCCAGAATCCTCTCCCGAGTATCCTCCTGCTTCATCACTTCACCAGCTAACTAATATTCGCTAGCTTCAATATAAAGGATTTTCCCGGAAAAGTCAAGCCCCAAAAAAGGCTCCCCTTTGTGCAAAGGGAAGCCTTTGGATTGTATAAATTTACAGCGTTGCGGCCATGACGGCTTTGATGGTGTGCATACGGTTTTCCGCTTCGTCGAAGACGATGGACTGGCTGCTCTCGAAGACCTCATCCGTGACCTCCATCGCGTCAAGTCCGTATTTCTCGCTGATCTGTTTGCCGATGGTGGTGTTCAGATCGTGGAACGCGGGCAGGCAGTGCATGAAGCGGCACTGCGGCCCGGCCTGCGCCATGAGCTTTGCGTTGACCTGATAGGGGAGCAGGTCGTGAATTCTCGTCTGCCAGACCTCGTCCGGTTCTCCCATCGAGACCCACACGTCGGTATAGATAACATCCGCGTTTTGAACCGCGTGCATCGGCTCTGTGTCGAATTCCAGCACCGCGCCGGTCTGCGCGGCGATCGCTTTGCACGTTTCGATCAGAGCCTTATCCGGGAAGTACGCCTCCGGCGCACAGGCGACAAAGTGCATGCCCATCTTCGCACAGCCGACCATCAGGGAGTTGCCCATGTTGTACCGCGCATCGCCCATGTACACGAGCTTTTTGCCGGTCAGATTGCCGAAATGCTCCTGGATCGTCAGGAAATCGGCCAGAATCTGCGTGGGGTGAAATTCGTTCGTCAGTCCGTTCCAGACGGGGACGCCCGCGTATTTTGCCAGCTCCTCGACGATCTGCTGCCCGTAGCCGCGGTACTCAATGCCGTCGTACATACGGCCAAGCACGCGCGCAGTGTCGGCGATGGATTCCTTTTTGCCGATCTGCGAGCCGGACGGGTCGAGATACGTGACCGGCATGCCCAGATCATGTGCCGCGACCTCGAACGAGCAGCGCGTCCGCGTGCTGGTCTTCTCGAAAATCAGCGCAGCCTGCTTGCCCTCGCACAGCCGGTGGGGGATACCGGCCTTTTTCTTTGCCTTGAGCTCGGCGGCAAGCGCCAAAAACTCTGCGATCTGCTCCGGCGTAAAATCAAGCAGCTTTAAAAAGCTCTGTCCTTTGATGTTCATGTCGTACTCCTTTTTATTGATGCGCCGCGAGGAAGGCCGCGACGGAATCCAGCTGCGCCTGTACCGACGCGGGGCCGGTGCCTCCGGCGGAAATGCGCCGCGCCACGCAGGTCCTGAGCGAAATTTCTTCATACAGATCGTCCGTGAAAACGTCCGAATACGTCTTGTAGGTTTCCAGCGGCAGCTTCTCAAGCACGGTATCATGCGCGATGCAGTACGCCACGAGCTGACCGGAAATTTTGTACGCACTGCGGAACGGAACGCCCTTTTTTGCCAGATAATCGGCCAGATCCGTCGCGTTGATAAAGCCCTTCTGCGCGGCCAGCAGCATAGCCTCCGGCTTTGCACGAAGGCTGGAAAGCATCGGAGCCATGATCTGCAGGCAAAGCTTCGTCGTGTCAACGCAGTCAAACACGGCCTCCTTGTCCTCCTGCATATCCTTATTATAGGCCAGCGGAAGCCCCTTGAGCGTCGTCAGAAGCGCGATCAAATCGCCGTAGACCCGCCCGGTCTTGCCGCGGCACAGCTCAGCCATGTCCGGGTTTTTCTTCTGCGGCATGATGGAAGAGCCGGTCGTAAAGCCGCTGTCCAGCTCAATAAACTGAAATTCCCAGCTCGACCACAGGATCAGCTCCTCGGAAAGCCGCGACAGATGCATCATGACCAGCGCGCACGCGCTCATCAGCTCCACGCAGAAATCGCGGTCCGATACGCCGTCGAGACTGTTTTCACACACGGCGGCAAAGCCGAGCTTCTGCGCTTCAAACACGCGGTCGGTCGGATATGTCGTCCCGGCCAGCGCACAGCAGCCGATGGGGGAGGCGTCCGTGCGCTTATACGCGTCCGCAAGCCGTCCATAGTCGCGCTCCAGCATCATCGCATACGCCAGCAGCTGCTGGCCGAATGTGATCGGCTGTGCCCGCTGCAAATGCGTGTAGCCGGGCATAATGGCGTCCTTGTTCGCCTCCGCCTGCGTATGCAGCGCCTGCATGACGGCCAGAACCAGCGCTTGCAGCGCCTTGATCTCATCCTTTAAATACATCCGCAGATCAAGCGCGACCTGATCGTTGCGCGAACGCGCCGTGTGGAGCTTTTTGCCCACATCGCCGATGCGCTTCGTAAGCTCCGCCTCGACAAACATATGAATGTCCTCAGCCTGCGGGTCGAGCTGCAGCGCCCCGGATTCCAGATCGGCCAGAATGCCCGCCAGACCGTCGATGATCGCATCCGTATCCGCCTGCGTCAGAATGCCGCATTTGGCAAGCATTGCGGCGTGTGCCATGGAGCCGGTGATATCCTGCCTGTACATCCGTCCGTCGACGGCGATCGAAGAGTTGAATGCGTCAGCCAATGCCGAAGTCTCCGCCTCCGACCGGCCCGCCCAAAGCTTGTTCATGGTGCGTTCTCCCTGCATGATATTTGCAAAGCCTCCCCTTGCCATGCCCCGCATGGTAAGGGGAGGTGGATTTTTACAGCTTCCCCTGCTCCCGCAGCGCCTGCACCTTGGTCGGCAGGCCCCAGATGTTGATGAAGCCCTCGGCCTCGGCCTGGTTGAAATCGCTCTCGCCGAATGTGACGAGATTCTCAGAATACAGAGAATACGGCGAGGTAATGCCGGCGTTGATCATGTTGCCCTTGTAGAGCTTGAGCTTGACCGTGCCGGTGCAGAATTCGTTGGCCTTTTTCGCGAACGCTGTCAGCGCCTCCTGCAGCGGGGTGTACCACTTGCCGTTGTAAATGAGGCCGGCATAGTCGACGGCCAGCTTTTCCTTCATATGCAGCGTTTCCTTGTCGAGCGTGAGCATTTCCAGCTGCTCATGCGCGAAATAGAGGATCGTGCCGCCCGGCGTCTCATAAATGCCGTGATCCTTCATGCCGATGAGCCGGTTTTCGACGATATCCAGAATGCCGACGCCGTTCTCGCCGCCGAGCTTGTTGAGCTTGCGGATGATGTCGGAAACCTTCATCTTCTCGCCGTTGACCGCCACGGGGACGCCCGCCTCAAAGCTGACGGAAACCGTCGTGGGCGTGTCGGGCGCCTGATAGGGGGACACACCCATTTCAAGGAACAGCGCCTTGTCAAGATCCGGCTCGTTCGCGGGATCCTCAAGATCAAGGCCCTCGTGGCTCAGGTGCCAGAGGTTCTTATCCTTGGAGTAGTTCGTCTCGCGGGAGATCTTCAGCGGCACATGATGCGCCTCGGCGTAGTCGATTTCCTCGTCACGGGACTTGATCTCCCACTCTCTCCACGGTGCGATGATCGCCATGTCGGGTGCGAAGCGCTTGATAGCCAGCTCGAACCGGACCTGATCGTTGCCCTTGCCGGTCGCGCCGTGCGCGATGGCGTCTGCACCCTCGGCCAGCGCGATCTCGGCCAGCTTCTTGCCGATGACGGGCCGTGCAAACGCGGTGCCGAGCAGGTATTTTTCATATTTCGCGTCCATCATGACGGACGGGACGATAATCTCGTCGCACATCTCGTCGGTGAGATCGGCGATAATCAGCTTGCTCGCGCCGGTCTTGATGGCCTTTTCCTCCAGTCCGTCCAGCTCGTCGCCCTGTCCGACATCTGCCGCGACGGCGATGATCTCCGGATCGTTGTAATGCTCCTTCAGCCACGGGATGATGACCGAGGTATCAAGGCCGCCAGAATAGGCCAGAACGATTTTTTTGATCTTGCTCTTATCCATGTGAAAACCCTCCATAAAGCTCCGTTGTGCGGTTGTTTTTCTTTATGCACGTAATATACACACTTTATGCAGAAAAGTCAAGCATAAAATTTATAAATATTCATTTATGTGAAAAAACAATGCATACCCATCCGTACACGCCCGCCGTTTTGTGCAGAATGAAAAAAACTTTACTTTTTCCGCCAAAGCGCGTAAAATTTGAGGTAACAGACGGGAACCGTTTCCGCTGTAGGGGCCGATGCCCACATCGGCCCGGCAGGGCAGACCGGTTCCACAGAGGATTTTGGCGAATTCGCAGCTGCGGAACGGGCCGATGTGGGCATCGGCCCCTACAATATGCTGCATACAGGAATGAATATGCAAAAAAAAGCTGGTTTTGGAACCCTCGATCCCCACCGGCGGGATCTCTGCGCCGCCGTACTGGCGCTCTGCGCACCGGACTTTGCAGAAAAAACCGCCTCTGCGCAGGAGTTTTTAGCCGCGCTCTATCAGAAGCTCTGCGCGCAGATGTTCCCGGACGGCCTGCCGGAGGTTCCCGTACTGACGGCGGACGAGACGGCGTACCTGTCCGCGCTGGAAGCGGCGCTTTACGGCCCAGCGGACAGCTTCGACCCCTATCTCGATCTGCTGCCACTGCCGGAAGACGCGATTTCCGGAAGCCGCGTGGAGGTGCAGTATGCCAGATTTGAGCAGGCCGTGCGGGAAAGCCATCTTATGGCCGTCATGCGCCTCGGCATGGAATCGACGCCCTTCGACCCCGCGTCGCATACCATCGGCGTCCACAATATCGCTCTGCACACGGCCATTTTCGCGAAAAAGGCCGGGTTCCCGGTCGACCTGCCGCTGGTCAGCGCGGCGGCGCTGGGGCATGACATCGGAAAATTCGGCTGCCGGGGCGAGGATCTGAGCCGCATTGCCTATCTGCACTATTATTACACCTGGCAGTGGTTCAGCCGCCATGACATGGAGGAGATCGGCTATATCTCCGCCAACCACTCCACGTGGGACCTGGAATTTGAAAACCTGCCCATCGAGTCTCTGCTTCTCATCTACGCGGACTTCCGCGTCCGCGGCACGAGAGCGCCCGGCGAAAAGGAGCGTATGCGCATCTATTCGCTCAAGGACGCGTATGAGATGATCTTTTGCAAGCTGGCCGACATGACGCCGGAAAAGACGCTCCGCTACCAGAACGTCTATCACAAGCTGAGCGATTTTGAAAATCTGCTCCGAAGCCGCGGCGTCAGCCCGGAGCTGACGGAAACCGAGCTTCTGCCGCATGAGACAAAGGATCCATCGCTCATGAACGCGGAGCAGGCGCTTCAGGCGCTGCGCGACCTGACGCTGGACGGCTCCATCCGACTCATGCACACGCTCTCGACCGACCAGACGCTCGAGCAGCTGCTCGAACAGGCCAAGGGCGAAAAAAATCTCCAGCGGATCCGAATGTACCTGCGCCTGCTGGAGGAATACAGCACCTATATGACCAAGGCCAACAAGCGCAAGACGCTTGTGCTCCTGTATGAGCTTCTCATGCACCCGGACGGCGATGTGCGCCGCATCGCCGGGCGCATCATGGGCAAAATTCTTGCGAATGCCGGCCCGCGCTACCGCAAGGAGCGGCCGCTTTCTGCGAAGGACGGCCAGATGCCGCCCGCCGTGATGGCGCTTTTGTCGGAATCTGCCGAGCTTTGGACACATTATATCGGCCTCTGTCTGCACCCGGATTACCGCATTTCCAGCAAGCACGCGCTGCGCATCTCCAACTCGCTCAAGACCATCTGCCAGAGCCTGTTTGCCTCCTGCGAGGAAAAGGAGGCCGGGCCGCTGGTCAAGCCGCTTCTGAACGCGCTGACCGAGGCGCGGGACGAAGACCGGTTCGTGCTGGTCGACGCGCTGTGCCATGTGCCGTGCCGCTATCTGCCAAAAAAGGAGCTGCCGGAGCTGTCCGCCCGCCTTGCCGCCATGCTCGGCACGGGAAACCCGGAGCTGGATATCATCACGCTGCATATGCTCCTGCGCCTGACCCACGCCGAGCAGGGCCTGCGGCCGACCGTCTGCGCCGCCGTGCGGCAGTACGCGCCGCGCTGGGAGGATCATCTGGCCCACGACTGGCTCAAAGCAAGGCTGCTGGCGGAGCCGTTCGCGGCGCTGGACGCGCGGACCGTCTCGCAGATCCACCTCAGCAACCTGAAAAACGCCGTCCACTGGACGGTCAAGCTCACGCAGATCAATATGCTGCTGGAATATGTCCGGACGCACCCGGAGACGGCGTTCCACACGGCGCTGCATTTTTCCAATCTGCTCTGCGTCAGCGAGCATCTTCCCGTGCGTGAGGCGGCGGGCAACGCGCTGCTTTCTGTGGCCCCCAGTCTGCTCGTCGACCAGATCAACGAGATCGGCATCGACCTGACGCGCGAGCTGGAATCCGGGCAGGAGCAGATCTCGCGCTTCATCCCGCCGTATCTGGGAAGGCTTTTGTGCCTGCTGCCGGAAAAGGAGCTGGGCGAGTCTGTAGAGTCTATCGGAAAGCTTGCCTGCGGCGCGTCCATCCGGCCTGCACGCGTGGCGCTGTTTACGCTCGGTGAGGCGCTGAATGTGCTGCCGGAGCAGGAGGCGCAGATCGCTGATCACATCCTCGGCCTCATCCTCACCGGCATTTCCCACTATGACGAGACGATCCACCAGACGGCGCTGGCCGTCCTCTGCCGCGATATTTTCGGCCGCGACCAGCTTTCCCTTGCCAGAAAGCATGATATTTTCGTCCGTCTGCACAAAAAGCTCCTGACGCTTTTGGCAGAACCGCGCACCGGCCAGCTGACATTCTTCAACTGCGCGGCCATGCTCAACCATCTGTACCGCTATACCGTCCGGCAGGAGCTGCTGGAGGGGCCGTTCCGCTTCCCGCCGGAAAAACCCGCTGCGTTTTTCCCCGGCACGTTCGACCCGTTTTCCGTCGGCCATAAGCAGATCGTGCAGGAGATCCGCGCACGCGGCTTCGAGGTCTATCTGGCCGTCGACGAGTTCTCGTGGAGCAAGAAAACGCTCCCCAAGCTCCTGCGCCGCCGCATTGTCTCCATTTCGACCGCCGACCAGTGGGACACGTATCTGTTCCCCGACGAGATCCCCGTCAATATCGCCATGCCGGACGATCTTGCCCGCCTGCGGCAGCTGTTTCCGGGCAGAGAAGTCTATCTTGTCGCAGGCAGCGATGTGATCGCCAACGCCTCGGCGTACAAGTACACAGAGCCCGGCACAGCTGCGGACTATGACCACATCATCTTCTGCCGCGACGGCAGTGCCGACCGCGCGGCGCTGGCCTCGATCATCCGGGGAAAGCTCCTGCTTCTGTCGCTGCCGCCGTTTTATGAGACAGTCAGCTCCACGCGCATCCGCGCCTCGGTCGACCAGAACCTTGATATTTCCATGCTCGTCGCACCGGTCGTGCAGACGTATATTTATGAATGCGGCCTGTACGTCCGTTCCCCGGAGCAGAAGGACGTGCTGCGGCGCGAAGCGCTCTATTTCCGAAATGTCACGCAGGACGAGCAAACGCTCCCGCAGGCCGTCCGGGCCTGTATGCGGGGCAAAAAAGCGCCCCGCGCGGCGCTTCTGCTGGCAAGACCTGCGCGTCTGCTCGGCTGGGCGGCGGGACATACGATTTTGCTGGACGATCTGTATGACGCGCTCGGCTCTCTGGACGCGTGCAGCTATGTGCGCCAGCACGCCTCCGGCCAGATCCTGTTCGTTGACGCGGCGCAGGCCGAGGGGAAGGACGCGCTGCGGATGCTCCTCAACGAGCTGCTTGCCAGAAGTCTTGAGCAGGGGCACACCTATGCGCTCTGCCGCTGTGGGGAAGACCAGACGGAGCTGCAGAGTGCCCTGCGCCAGCTCGGCTTTACACAGGCCGCAGACGGCATCTATTATGTCGATATGCGCAACCCCGTCATGCTCCTGCAGGACGCCATGCTCTGCATCAAGCCCCCGCACCGCGACGCACCCGCTGTGCGCGAGGCCGTTTTGCAGACCCGGCCCCGCCTGCGCATGGCGCTCAGCGCCATGTTCCCTGGCAAGCTCCTTCTGTGCTTCGACACAGAAATGCTCAATCAGGCCATTGCCCAACGCATTGAGCGCATGAACGGCGTGCAGGACGTGCCCGAGGGCGTCTGGCAGCTCGGGCCGTATATGTGCGTGCCCTACGGGAAAATTTTTGCGGACGCCATCGTGCCCAATACGGTCACGAAGACGCTCCACGTGGAAAAATGCTACGCGCCCGACGTGCGCAGCTTCACGATCGAGGAATACCCGGATTATTCTCCGCTGCCGGGACAGGTCCGCGCGCTGCGCTCGTTCCACCGGCCCATTATTCTGGTCGACGATCTGCTGCACAAGGGCTACCGCATCGAAAAGCTCGACCGCGTCTTCCGGCAGGAGCAGCTTGCCGTTGACCGCATCGTCGTCGCCGTCATGTCCGGCTATGGCCGCGATCTGATGCGCGTGCAGGGCAGGCGGGCCGAGTGCGAGTATTTTATTCCGAATCTCCATTACTGGGTCACGGAGAGTCTGCTCTATCCCTTTATCGGCGGTGATAGCGTCGCGGGCCGCAGGCAGAAGGAGCGGATGCTCCCGTCTGTCAATATGATCCTGCCGTATGTCTATCCCGGCTATTTCTTCGACGTGACGGAAGGAAGCATCCGGGGCCTTTCAAAAACGGCGCTGGAAAACGCCATGCAGATCCTCCGCGCGCTTGAACGCGAGCACCAGCGCGTGTTCTCAGCCGCGCTGACCATCCGCCGCCTCGGCGAAGCCCTGACGCAGCCCCGCCTGCCCGACAAGGGCGACTGCATGACCTTCGATTTCTCCCTCCCGGCCTCCAGCTACCTCGAAGAAGACCTCTCCCGTCTGGACCGCATCTGCCGCTGAGTGCCTGAGAGGCCGAGCGGCAGACAGCTGCGAAAAGCGGAAGCCCAATGCGAATTCGTGACTACCAGACGCTTCCACAAAAAAGCTGTGCCCCGGCTGCCGTCAGGCAGCCGGGGCGCGGTTGCTTATTTGGTTCTGCTGCAGCCGGTGCAGCTGTCTTCGGGCTTGATGCACGGTTCGTTTTTCCCGGGGAAGAACGCGTCCATCGGGAAATCGATCTGGCTGAAGACCTCGCAGGGGCTTTCCGTGCTCGTGCCGCCCACCGGCGGGCAGGTCTTCGACGGAACGCAGTAGTCGAACGTCGGGATGAGCAGCTGCGTGTCGCGTTCGAGCCGGACGATGGAGAACTGTCCAATCGTGACAAGCAGGCGCTTGCATTCGCCGGTCAGCACCAGCGGCTCGTCGAAGCAGCCCAGCAGCGCCTCCGGGATGGCGGGCGAGGCTTCGTTCTGGCAGCAGCAGCTGCACGCCTCCATCACGCGCGAGCCGAGAATGATCGGGTCGACCGTCTCCGCAATGGCCCGCGGCAGCGAGACGGACTGCAAAGACTTCTTACAAAGGCACGTCAGATCGTCCCGGCTGGAGAAAATGCGTGCGCTCGTTTCCCCGCCGAACAGAACCAGCCGCTTGGAGAACACGGCAAGGCCCGTGACGGTATTCGTGCGTCCGGCCGAGAGCGTCGCGTCGGCAATGACGCGGTAATAGAACGTTACGTCGACCGTAAAATAGCCGGAGGAGTAGGGAACCGGCTCCACCTGTACCTGAGTAAAGAGCAGCTCCACATACCGCGCCTTTGCGCTTGCCGCGCAGTCGAGCGTCTGCTGGGAGTCGACCGTTAAGTACACGCGCAGATCCTCAATGCAGTCCTTGGCGAGACAGCTGTCTGTGATTTTCCCCGTATGCACACAAACCGCTTCACGGATGCCGCGCAGATCACAGGTCTTGCCCGTCTGTGCAGGTTCAGACATTCGGATGACCTCCTATATATGATATCGTAAAGGTTCGCGTGGCCGAAACAGGGTCGTTCACGCTTCGCTTTCATAACAGTTTATGCAAAACCGCCCGTATGTGAAACACCGCGCGGGGAAATTGAACCCGAAATTGCGTGGACAAATGCGGAAATATGTGCTAAGATGATAGATGAATTCTAAATTGGTGAGGTATGCCTGCACATGAAACTGGATATCATGGGGCTGCAATTTGATAATGTCACGATGGACGAGGCCTCTGCGCGCGCGGAACAGATCCTTGCGGGCAAAAAGACCTGCTATGCCGTGACCCCGAACGCCGAGATCGCCTATGAGGCGCTGTACGACGAAACGCTCCGCGCGCTCATCAACGGCGCCGATCTCGTCCTGCCGGACGGCGCAGGCGTTGTGCTCGCGTCGAAGCTTCTCAAAACGCCGCTGAAGCAGAAGGTCGCGGGCGTCGATTTTGCCGACCGCCTGCTGTCCATCCTCGAAAAGACCGGCGGCGGGCTGTTCCTGCTCGGCAGCAAGCCCGGCGTTGCGGAGAGTGCCGCGCAGAAAATGACAGAAAAGCACCCGAAGCTGTACATCTGTGGCATGAACGACGGCTATTTCAAGGATGAAGCACCGGTCATCGAGAAGATCAATGCCGCAAAGCCCGATGTACTCTTCGTCTGCCTCGGCGCGCCGAAGCAGGAGCTGTTTATGAAAAATCATCTGGACGAGCTGCATATCAAGCTTATGATCGGCCTCGGCGGTTCGCTCGACAGCTTCGCGGGCACGGTCAAGCGCGCTCCAAAGTGGATGATCCGCTGCAATCTTGAGTGGCTCTACCGGCTCATCAAGGAGCCGAAGCGGTTCGGACGGATGCTCCGGCTGCCAAAATACCTGTTCGCCGTGCTTGGCAAACGGATAAGAGGGTAAGCAATATGGGAAAACTGATCGTGTTTGAAGGAACCGACGGAACAGGGAAGTCGACGCAGTTTGCGCTTCTGACAAAGCGTCTGCAAAACGAGAACGTTTCATTCCGCCGTCTGCAATTTCCGCAGTATCTGGAACCGTCGTCAGCGCTCATCCGGATGTACCTGAACGGCGAGTTCGGCGAGAACCCGAACGATGTCAACGCCTACGCGGCCTCCACATTCTATGCCGTTGACCGCTTCGCGTCCTATCAGCGCGTGTGGAAAAACGACTATGCCTCGGGCGGGCTGATCCTGTCCGACCGCTATACGACCTCCAACGCTGTCCACCAGGGCGGCAAGCTGGAGGGAAAGGCGCGGGAGGAATTCTTCTCGTGGCTTTACGATCTGGAATTCAACCGCATGGGCCTGCCGAAGCCGGATCTGGTCCTGTGGCTCGATATGCCGGTCGAGATCGCCGAGGCGCTCATGCGCAGACGCGAGAGCGACACCAGCACGAAGGCCGATATCCACGAGCGCGACGACGGGTACCTGCACAAATGCCGCGAGGTCGCGCAGCAGGCGGCGGATTATTTCGGCTGGACGCGCGTTTCGTGCGTCCGGGACGGAAAGCTCCGCTCCATCGAGGATATCCACGAGGAATTGTATGCACGTGTAAAATCATGTTTGGAGGAAGTGTGATACCATGGTATATATCATCTTGGGTAAGGGCTTTGAGCCGATGGAAGCAATTGCGCCGTGCGACATTCTGCGGCGCGGAGGCGCGGAGGTCCGTTTTGCCGGGATCGGCGGGACGCTGATCGAGGGCGGCCACGGCATTTCGGTGCAGGCGGACTGCACCGTTGAGCAGATGAAGCTGGCGGACACCGATATGGTGCTCCTGCCGGGCGGACTCGGCGGCGTGCATTCGATCCTGGCAAGCGAAACGGCCATGAATTTCATCCGCCTTGCGTATGAGAAAAACTGCCTGATCGCGGCTATCTGCGCCGCGCCGACCATCCTCGCGTCGCTCCACATCACCGACGGCCGCAGAGCGACCTGCTACCCCGGTCTGGAAGATCAGATGGACGCGGCAAAGATGATCCCCTGCGGCGCAGTGCAGGACGGGAACGTCATCACCGGCCGCGCAGCCGGCTCTGCCGACGAATTCGGCCTCGCCTGCCTGCGGGCGCTCAAGGGTGAGGATACGGCCCGTCAGGTCGCCTCCGACATTGTCTACCGCGCATAAGGGAGGAACACATGGCAGATTTGACCCCGAATAAGCGTCCGGACGGGCAGTCGCCGGAAGACGGCGGGCTGGAAAAAAGTCTGGAATCGCTTTCGCTCGACGAGCTGCTTGCGTCCGTCAAGGACGATCTTGCGCGCGTCGACGCGATGATGAACGACAAGGATGAGGAAGAGCAGGCCAAAACGCAGGCTGAGGCCGAGCTGGAGCAGGAGACGCAGCCGCAGAAGCAGACGCCCAATATGCCTCCGCTGTTCGAGCCGAAGATCCCGGAGGAATACGCGGATCTGACCGTCGACCAGCAGCCGCAGGAGCCGGAACCGGCGGAGGAAAAAAAGCACGGACGGCTGCCGTCCGGCATCCGGGTGCTGCTGTATGTGTGCTGCGTGCTGGCCGCGTCGGTGCTGCTTGCCGTGTTTGCGTGGCGCTGCGCGGACGATGTGCTGTCCCTGACCAAGCCGGACGCAGAGGTGACCGTCACCATTGCAGACGGCGCGACGATCTCGCAGATCGCAAAGGAACTGCGGGACAGTGGCCTTGTCCGTTCGGAAACGCTTTTCAAGCTGTACTGCTGGGCCACCCACGCCGAGCGCACCATTGAGCCGGGTACGTATTCGCTCAACAGCCGCTATGACTATCATGCGCTTGTCAGCAATATGGTCGAGGCCAGCCCCGACCGCTCTGTCGTGGAGATCACCATTCCCGAGGGCTACGAGTGCGAGGATATCTTCCGTCTGCTGGAGGAAAACGGCGTCTGCTCGTATCAGGATCTGGCGAACGCCGCGTCGACCTATGAATTCGACTATGCGTTCCTGCAGGAGATCCCCTACGGCAGCGAGAACCGGCTGGAGGGCTATCTCTTCCCGGATACCTACCAGTTCTATATGGGAGACGACCCGGAGAACGTCATTGACAAATTCCTGCGCAACTTTGATAACAAATTCACCAGCGACCTCTATGACGCGCTGGACGCGTTGAACGACCGCCTTGCCCAGCGCATGCGGGAGAACGCATTCACCGAAACGGAGATCACGGACGCCAAGCTTTCGCTCTACGACCTCATCACGGTCGCATCCCTCGTCGAAAAGGAGACGGCCAGAACGTCCGAGAGCGCAACGATCGCCTCCGTCATCTATAACCGCCTGTGCAGCAAGCTCTATCCCTGCCTCGAGATCGACGCGACCATCCAGTACGCGCTCGCCGAGCGCAAGGAAGTGCTCTCCAACGCGGACAAGGGCGTCATCAGCCCCTATAACACCTACACGAACGCCGGTCTGCCCGCAGGCCCGATCGCCAACCCCGGTATGAACTCCATCCGTGCGGCGCTGTACCCGGCCGAGACCAATTATTACTTCTACGCCCTGAACGCCGACGGCGTCCACCACTTCTCCGAGACCTATTACGAGCACCAGAACTTCCTGGCGGAGCTCGCGGGAAAGACCCAGCCGGACGAGGAGCAGACGGACGCGCCTGCGGACGGCGAAGAGAATACCGATACGGAGAATCAGACAGATGGACAGACGTAAGCCGGAGCTTCTGAGCCCGGCAGGGGATATGGAAAAGCTGCGCATGGCCGTCGCCTACGGCGCGGACGCCGTGTATCTGGCAGGCACGAGCTTCGGCATGCGCTCGTTCACCGGCAACTTTACGCCGGACGAGCTGCCGGAGGCGGTGCAGCTGGCCCACGCCGCGGGCGTGAAGGTCCACTGCACGGTCAATATCATGCCCCGCAATGATGAGGCCGCCGCGCTCCCGGCCTATCTCGAGCAGCTGGATGCTGCGGGCGTCGACGCGCTCATCCTCGCGGATCTCGGCGCGTTCACGCTGGCAGGGAAGTACGCCCCGCGCTGCGAGCGGCACATCTCCACCCAGCAGTCGATCGCCAACTACGTCTGCGCGCAGAGCTGGTTCGACCTCGGCGCGCGCCGCGTGGTGCTTGCGCGGGAGCTGAGCCTGCAGGAGATCCTGACGATCCGCGAGCGGGTCTCGCCCGAGCTCGAGCTCGAGACCTTCTGCCACGGCGCAATGTGCGTCTCCTATTCCGGCCGCTGCCTGCTCAGCAACTATATGACCGGCCGCGACTCCAACCGCGGCCAGTGCGCCCAGCCCTGCCGGTATCAGTACGCCCTGATGGAAGAAAAGCGCCCCGGCGAATACTTCCCGGTCTTCGAAGACGAAAAGGGCACGTACATCATGAATTCCCGCGATATGTGCATGATCGACCATCTGGACGAGCTCTGCGACGCCGGGATCGACTGCCTGAAGATCGAGGGCCGCGCCAAATCCGCCTATTATGCCGCCATCGTCACCGGCGCCTACCGCCACGTGCTCGACGACGTGTGGGCCGGCCGCGCGCCGGATCCCGTCTGGCGCGATGAGGTGGACCATGTCTCTCACCGCCACTACTCCACCGGCTTCTATTACGGCCAGCCCGGCCAGTTTACCGAGGATTCCCGCTATCTGCGCCAGTGGCAGATCTGCGCCGTCGTGGAAAGCTGCGACGCGCAGGGGAACGCGGTCCTGAGCCTGCGCAACAAGTTTGCTGCCGGCGATACCGTCGAGCTCGTCGGCCCGGACTTCTGCCCGCTTTCGTGGCAGGTCCCGCCCATGGAGGATATGGACGGCATCCCGCTGTCCGAGCCGCGCACCCCGCAGATGCGCTTCCGCGCCAAGCTCCCCGCCCAGGTCCCGCCCCTCTCCTTCGTCCGCCACGCGGTCGAACTCTCCGGCCGATAAAAAAACCGGCGCACCGAATCGGGCGATGGCCGTAAAGCGGTTGACCCTCCGTATGTACTGAGATCATACGGAGGGTTTCTTTATATAATGAAACCTTATACGATCGCTCCCCGGCTCGGAGCGGTTCAGGGGTTTGCGGTTTTGCCATGTTTCGTGACCTCCTTTTTGAAAATGAGTATAAAAGAGACCGTCAACTTTTCGCACATTGCGGCCAGTCAACGGTCAGTTTTTCGATATTCAGGTGATATATCCTGTTAGACAAATTGTAACTTGTCGGGGAAATGACGACCGGCCATTCTTCATCTAACGAGTTTCTTTGCCAATGCGATCCCCTGTTCAGCAAGATGGTATTTCATATCCTTTGTCATGTGCCACTCCCATTTCGGCGCATCCGGCTTTATGGGGTGTATGTCAGAAACCATCAATAAGGCAACCGCTTTTCGTCCAAGATATTGAGCAACACTGAAAACAGCGGATGTTTCCATGTCCACACCGACAGCGCCTTTTTCTCGCCACAGCTGTTCTTTGCCAAAAGTCTGGCGATATACCGCATCGGATGACACAATGGGATAATTACCAACACGAAGGAAGCCTGTAGCCATTTCCAACAGATCACCGTTCGGATATGAAGCTTCTATGGATCCGTAGTAATGAAGAGATGTACCTTCCTCTACAAAGGCCTTTTGTGGAGCTATGATCTCGCCAACACGGACCTTCTCATCATAAGCGCCGCACATGCCAACAGCAACGATGTTCTTCACACCCAAGGCGGCAAGTGTTTCAACCGTGTCTGCAGCTTGTGGCGCGCCGCGGCCGCCATCCAGAAAACAAAGGTTCAGATCCCTTATCGTCCAAATGGGACAGCGATTGAGAAAGCGGGGGAAAGGCTCTGCCATTTCCTCCGTATGATAATGCTCTATGAGATAGTCTGTTCCCTTGCTCATAAAAAACAAAACTGCTGTTTCGGGCAAACGCAAATGGCACTTACGATGTGCGCTATTTATTTGCTCAGCTGCTGTAATAACCGCCTTCGAGCTATCGTCAGGTAAACACCACATGACAAATCCTTCCTATCAAATTATCATTTACGTAACAGCATCATAGACTTCGATGCCAAGGATTTTTACGATCGTTCCTTCGAGATATTCATCCTCTGCGATAGCTTCTGCCTGTACCCTGCAGGCGTTCATCTGCCGCACCCATTCCATTTGGTTTTCGGCTTTCAGTTGCTCGGTCACGCCGTTTTGCTTTGCCAGCGACCGCATGATCAGCTCCATGCGGTTTTGTGCCGCTTCGTCAATCTTATCGCAATACTGTCTTACGTACACCCAGCTATGGCGGTGCGCCGGCTTTCTCTTTTTATTTCTCCAAAATCCGCATCAGTGCGTTCCGGCCGACCTGCATGGCGCCCTTCGGGCAGAACTCCTGGCAGCAGAAGCAGTGGATGCAGGCCTTGCGGTCGATGCGCGGCTTGCCGCGCTGCATCGTGATGGCCTTCGCGGGGCAGATGTTCGCGCACTTCCGGCAGCCGACGCACGCCTTCGCGTGCAGCTTCGGATAGGGCGTCAGCACGTGGAACAGGAAGCTGTCCACCAGCTTCGCGACCGGCCCCTTCCCGTCGCTGCGGAAAAAGACGCTCGCCTGCGAGGGGACCGTTTGAAAATCCGCCACGGCCAGCGCGTCCGCGTCGCCATAGACCCGCAGCGCCTCCCGGCTTTCCGGGCACAGCCCGCGGCGGATCGCCGCCGTGAGCGTCGGCACCTCGTCCGGCCGCAGCCCGATCAGCCCGCACGCCACAAGATCGAGCGCGTGCGGACTTTCCGCCGCCAGCAGACACCCGATCGGCCGCGCGGAGCCCTGCGTCGGCCCGTTGCCCTCCATGCCGACCACGGCGTCGCAGATGCACAGCCGCGGCTTACAGTATTCGCACAGATCGACGATCATGTTCGCAAAATCCTCGATCTTCGGGTATTTGTAGTGATATTCCGGCTTCATCGCGCCGGGAATGATGCCGAAAAAGTTCTTGACGGCGTTCGTCATGCCCATCATCCCGTGCGTCTTGAGCTTGCACACGTCGATGATCGCGTCCGCGTTTCTCAGATACGCCGTCTCGGTGAAGCTCCTTGCCTGCACGGCCTCCGGATACGAGACCGAGCAGACGGAAAAATCCCCATTCAGCTCCGCACCCAGCGCCTCGGCCGCGCGCAGACCCGTCACGTCGTAGACGCGCTGCAGATGCGCGGCGTTGTACAGCCCGCCGGGGCTGTCGCCGAGGACGACGTGCGCCCCGCGCGCCTGCAGCATCCGCACAAGCGCGCAGACCACCGCCGGATGGACCGTCGCGGCCTCCTCCGGCTTCATCGCGGAGACCAGATTCAGCTTCAGCGCCACGCGCATCCCGGGCGTGACCCAGTCCAGCCCGCCCGCGGCCGTGACAGCCGTCTCCAGCGCGGCCGAGACCTCCGCATCCTCATAGCTCTTACAGGCGGCGAGCGCCACATCATACCGCATTTCGGCCCCTCCCGATGTTCAGAATACGTCTACTCTATCATGGAACCGCCGGAATTGCAACGCGTGAAAACCGCGCAGTATTTACTTTTGATGCAATATATGTTACAATATCTTATCATTTTGGAAACTTTCTTTCCACCCGGGGCTCAAACCGGGCGGAAAATGGAAGGGGACAGCTTATGGAAGACCTCAATCAGCTGCGTCCGGAGCAGGAGAGCGGAGCGAAAAAACCGGCCCCCGACGACGTCGACGCACTGCTGCAGGACGTCAAAAGCCTGCTCGGCGAGACCGACGCCGACATCGCCGCGGAAGCCCCGGCGGAGCCGGACGCGGAAGACGCCGAGCCCATCACGGCCGACGACGTGCAGATCGACTACGGCAAATTCTACGGCCCGGAAGAGCCCGGCCAGTCCAAGACCCCGCTGACCTGCTACGAGCAGTCCAAGCCCGCCTACCAGCGTGCCCGCCGCGCCGAATACGAGCGCGTCCGCGAGCAGGAGCGCCTTGCCCGCGCCGAGCGCCAGCAGGCGCTCAGCCGCGACGATACCTCCCGCGTCCGGCAGGCCCGCACCGGCAAAAAACACGAAAAACCCCGCAAAAACGCCGCGGAATACGCCGAATGGCTCTATTCCCAGGGCCTGAGCGCCGAAGAACAGCAGGCCCGGCAGGAGCAGGAGGAAGCGCTCGCCGCCCCTGCGGGCCGGTCCCGCAAAAAGCAGGAGAAGCCCAAGCGCCATACCGGCCTGCGTATCCTCGCCGTGCTGGTGCTGCTGCTGGCGATCCTGACCGCGGCGTTCCACTTCCTCATCGCCAGCCAGCCGGAGGCGGAGAACGCCCTGTCCGCGCGCAAGCCCGGCACCTCCACCATCCTCGTCGCCGGTACCGACGAGGGCGGCTACCGCACCGACTCCATGATGCTCGTGAACGTCGACCGGACGGAAAAGACCATCAGCCTCGTCTCCATCCCGCGCGATACGCTCATCTACTGCGAATATTCCGTCCCGAAGATCAACTCCGCCTACGGCTGGGCCGGGGGCGGGGAGCAGGGGATGCAGGAGCTGCTGCTGCGCGTGTCCGAGATCATCGGCTTCACGCCGGACGGCTATATCGTCGTCGACCTCAGCATCTTCCGGCAGCTGGTCGACCTCATGGGCGGCGTCACCTTCGACGTCCCGGTCGACATGCACTACTCCGACCCCACGCAGAACCTCAGCATCGATCTGCAGGCCGGCAAACAGCACCTGAACGGCGAACAGGCCATGCAGGTCGCGCGCTTCCGCTCCGGCTACGCCACGGCCGACCTCGGCCGCATCGAGGTGCAGCGCGCGCTCGTCTCCGCCGCCATCCGCCAGTGGGTCTCGCCGAAGGGCGCCATCCACCTGCCGCAGGCCGTGAAGCTTGTCGCCGACCATACCAACACCGATCTTTCCACCCGCAACCTCCTCTGGCTGGCCGAGAGCTTCCTGCTCTGCAGCCGCAGCGAGATCAACTCCGCCACGCTTCCCGGCTACGCCGCGAATTTTTCCAGCGGCTCGTATTACGTGCTGGACGCCGCGGGCGTCGCGGATATCGTCAACCAGTATCTGAACCCCTATGAGAAAGGAGTACAGGCCGCGGATCTGTTCATCCGCAACGGCTGATTTTTTCCATGTACATCGATCCCACCCGCTATTCCGGCCGCCCGGCCGACTGCGCTTCCCGCCTGCCGAAGGAGCAGCGCTGCTACGACCTGCTTGACCGGCTCGGCATCTCCTATTTCCGCGTCGATCATGACCACGCCGATACCATCGAGGCCTGTGAGGCTGTCGAGCAGGTGCTCGGCGAGAAGATCTGCAAGAATCTGTTTCTCTGCAACCGGCAGAAGACGCAGTTTTACCTGCTCATGCTGGAAGGGGAGAAGGTCTTCAAGACCAGGGACCTGTCGAAGCAGCTCGGCGTGGCGCGCCTGTCCTTCGCCGACCCGGCGGATATGGAGAAATATCTCGACATCACCCCCGGCTCCGTCAGCGTCCTCGGCCTCATGAACGACCCGGACAACGCCGTCCAGCTCGTCATCGACCGCCCCATCGCCGCCTCGGAAGCCATCGGCTGCCACCCCTGCATCAATTCCTCCACCCTCGCCATCGCCACGGCGGACATCCTCGAAAAATTCCTCCCCGCCGTCCACCATCCCCCCATCCTCGTAGATTTACCGGACCCGGAGGAGTAAAAGGCTCCCCTTCCAGGGGAGCTGTCACCGAAGGTGACTGAGAGGTTGTCACAAATTTGGCACGACCTCTCCGTCTCGGCTCCGCCGAGCCACCTCCCCTGAAAGGGGAGGCCCAACGGGAGCGCCCGCACCCATGGCTTCCCCTATGAGGGGAAGCTGTCAGCCGAAGGCTGACGGATGAGGTGGACAGCGTCGCGTATCCGCAACTGCCCCCACCTCATCCGTCACGGCTTCGCCGCGCCACCTTCCCCTCATAGGGGAAGGCTTTTCTTTTTGTAACCCTTCTGCAACCCCTTTGCAACCCATTCGAAAACAGTTCCGGGGTGTGGGACAAAACGGTTGACATAAATAAATTAAGAATTCTTAAAAAATCCGATTTTCCCGAAAAATGCAGGAAAATCTCCCCAACAACCTATTGCGTTCTGGAAAGGACTGTGCTACGATATATATGGAAAACGGGAGGCTCTGCGTCCATATCGGATGCGTCCTTCCACGCATGCCTGATGGGATCCCGGCCGGAGACCGGGGAACAATGCAAGGAGGAAGAATTATGAAAAAACGTTTATTGGCCCTGCTTCTGTGCCTGGTCATGGTCATCGGCCTGGTACCGGTCGCGCTGGCGAGTGGTGAAACTTCTGACGAAGAGACTGCACCTGTTGTCAAGACGCGTGTAATCAATTTCTATAGTGATTTGGCGTATGATAACGATACAATCGTACATACAGCTACTGTGAATGTTGGTGACACCTTTACGACTGATCTGTATAATAAAGCAGTTGCCAAACTTCCGGAAAAAGAAGGATATTCTTTTGCGGGGTGGTTCCAGAACACGGATGGCGTAAAGCCGTTCTATGTCGGAGATACTTGGCCGGACGGCAGTGGAGCAAAGGGCCTTTATGCTAAGTGGACTGCTAACAATTCCAAATATACAGTGAAGTTCAATGCAAATGCTACTGATGCAGTTGGCACGATGGCTGATGCAGAATGGGACGCCAACAAGATGACGAGTGTCCCTGGTTGCAGCTATGTGAGAGCGGGTTATAGCTTCATTGGCTGGAAGCTGAATGCAAACGGAACTGGTGCGTTTTACTACGAAGGCGACTATGCCAACTTCTCCACCCTCGTGGTAAATGGCGAAGTTACACTGTATGCAATGTGGGAAAAAAATACTCCGGCTCAAACCACAGCAACACTGACGTATGACGTATATCCGGGAACACTGAAAGCTGCCCCTGTGACAAACTATACAAAGGCGGGGACGCTTGACGTTGGAACGTCGATCATTCTTCCGACGGATGCGGACATCAATTATCCGGGTTACCATCTGGAAGGTTGGTACACGACTGTAGTCATGTCCAACGATGATCTCGCGAGCTATGCAAAGTACAGATGGACGAACGGCGCAGCCATGCCGGCTGAAGACCTGACGCTGTACGCCAACTTTGTGAAGGAACAGGACTCCTATACTGTCACTTTCAACTGCTATAACCACGGCAAGGGTGACGATATCAAAGTCCCTTACGGTACGAAGCTCATCATCGACCCGAATTACGGCACTTACGATGGCAACACGACTAAGAGAACAATCACTGTAACGAGTGATACCACGATCAAGGATGCGTCCCGTTACGGCTATTCTTTTGACGGCTGGTATGTGACGAAAGACAGTGCAGGTGTCTACACCTTCACCGCTGTCTGGAATAACAACTATTACTACAATAGCTACTCCATCTACTACTACGACTATGACGACTGCAAGAGCGAGTACGCGAACTTCCCGTACGGCACGTCCGTGGTCATTGACCCGAACGGCGGCACCGCGAAGCTCAGCGGCACGTCCTTCTCCACGAAGCAGTCCTTCAACATCTACCGCGACTATACCCTGACCGACGCGGCCCGTTCCGGCTATACCTTCTACGGCTGGGATCTGACCAAGTCCGGCAGCACTTACTACTTCACCGCCATGTGGTCCCGCTACAAGTCCGATGTGCCCTACATGCTCAACGGCACCGACCACTACGCCTACATCAAGGGCTATCCCAACGGCTCCTTCAAGCCCACCGACACCATCACCCGTGCCGAGGCCGCGACGATCTTCTATCGTCTCCTGACGGATTCCACCCGCAAGGCGTATGCCACCACCTATAATTCCTTCAAGGACGTTCCGGCCACGGCCTGGTACAACACGGCTGTGTCCACCATGGCGAAGCTCGGTATCGTCAACGGCGGCGCTGACGGCTACTTCCGCCCGAACGATCCCATCACCCGTGCGGAGATCGCGGCCATGATCGCCCGCTGCGACGGCGCCTACTACACCGGCAGCAGCACCGTCTTCTCCGACACCTACGGCCACTGGGCTGCCAGCTACATCGCCAGAGCCTATGAGCTCGGCTGGATCAACGGCTACGGCACCACCTACGCGCCCGACCGCTACATCTCCCGTGCGGAGACTGTCGCTGTCCTCAACCGCGTGCTGAACCGTGCCCCGCAGTACACCTCCGATCTCACCCGCAACTACACCACCTTCTCCGATGTAGCGACCTCCGCCTGGTACTATCTCGACGTCGAAGAGGCTGCCAACAGCCACACCTACACCAGAAAGTCCAACGGCGAATATGAGACCTGGACCAAACTCATCGCAGACCCCAGCTGGTTCTAAAAACAAAATAAACGCAGGGGCAGCTTAGCTGCCCCTGCGTTTTTCTATAGAAAGGCTTCCCCTATGAGGGGAAGCTGTCAGCCGTCAGGCTGACTGATGAGGTGGACAGCGCCGCGTAAACAGGAGGTAGTCCACCTCATCCGTCACGGCATCGCCGTGCCACCTTCCCCTCATAGGGGAAGGCTTTTTTACGCCCGCACCCTTGGCTCCCCTTGTGAAGGGGAGCTGGCGCGCAGCGCCTGAGAGGTCGCTTGCTCCGATATTCTGCCGAACCCCCTTGCTATTTCATACCAAAAGCAGTATAATCTCAATGTCTGCCGTCATCGGTGTGTGGATTGTGCGGCAGAGGTGTGTGTCAATAACTCGAAAGGATGAAAAAAATGAGTCTTTCCGCTTCCGCTCCCTGGCTGAAATATTACGGCGAAGTGCCGCATCACCTGACCTACCCGCAGAAGACCATCTATCAAATGGTCCGCGACGCCGCCATCCGCGACGCCAGGCTCCCCGCCTATGAGTTCATGGGCAAGAAGACCACCTTCGCGCAGTTCATGGAAAAGATCGACCAGACCGCCAAGGCCTTCCTTGCCATGGGCATCCGGAAGGGCGACCGCGTGACCATCTGCATGCCGAACTGCCCACAGGCCCTGCATGCATTCTACGGCCTCAACCGCATCGGTGCGGTCTCCAACATGATCCATCCGCTCTCCGCCGCGGGCGAGATCAAGTTCTATCTCAATTTCTCGCACTCCAAGTGCATCCTCACGCTCGACCAGTTCTACGCCAAGATCGCCCCCGTCATGCCCGAGCTTGACAACAAGGACTGCAAGCTCCTGCTCGCCAAAATTGAGGACGAGCTCTATCCGCATCTGGCCCTTGGCTACGCCCTCACCGCCGCGCGCAAGTATCCGAAGCCCCCGAAGAACGGCAATCACATCTGGTGGACCGAGTTCCAGCGCGTGGGCAAAAAGCGTGATCTGCCCCTGCCGAAGAACTACGGCCGCGCGGAAGACGGCGCGTCCATCCTCTATTCCGGCGGTACCACCGGCACGACCAAGGGCATTCTGCTCTCCAACATGAACTTCAACGCCCTTGGCCTGCAGACCATCGCGGCCTCCGGCTTTGCACCCATCGACGGCATGAAGATGCTCTCCGTCATGCCCGTGTTTCACGGCTTCGGCCTCGGCATCGGCATCCATACCGCCCTCATTGGCGGCGCATGCTGCATCCTTGTCCCGAAGTTCAACGTCAATACCTACGCCGACCTGCTCATCAAGAAGCAGCCGAACATCATCCCTGGCGTCCCGACCCTGTTTGAGGCCCTTCTGCGCGCCGAAAAGCTCGAAAACGCCGACCTCAGCTGCCTGAAGGGCGTCTTCTCCGGCGGCGACAGCATGTCCATCGAGCTCAAGAAGAAGGTCGACGAGTTCCTGAAAATGCACCATGCCTCCGTGCAGGTCCGTCAGGGCTACGGCCTGACCGAGTGCGTCACGGCCTCCTGCCTGACCCCGAAGGATTATAACCGCGTCGGCTCCATCGGCGTCCCGTTCCCCGATACCTATTACAAGATCGTCAAGCCCGGCACCACGCAGGAGCTCGACGCCAATCTCGAGGGCGAGATCTGCGTCTCCGGCCCCTCCGTCATGCTTGAGTATGTCGACAATCCCGAGGAGACCCATAACACCCTCCGCCGCCACGACGACGGCCGCATCTGGCTGCATACCGGCGACCTCGGCAAGATGGACGAGGACGGCTTCGTCTACTTCTCCCAGCGCATCAAGCGCATGATCATCACCTCCGGCTACAACGTCTATCCCGGCCAGCTGGAAAACATCATCGACGGCCACGAAAAGGTCCTCCTGTCCTGTGTCATCGGCGTCAAGGACCCGTACAAGATGCAGAAGGTCAAGGCCTTCGTCGTCCTGCGCCCCGGCTGCGAGCCGTCGGACGCCGTCAAGCAGGAGATCCTCGATTACTGCCGCCAGCATATCGCCAAATATGCCATGCCGTATGACATCGAGTTCCGCCCCGAGCTTCCCAAGACGCTGGTCGGCAAGGTCGCCTACCGCGTGCTCGAAGAGGAAGAGGCCGAGCGTCAGGCCGCGGAAGACGCGAAGAATCAATAATACAATCAACCCGCAGCCTGCCGCCTCCGCGGCAGGCTGCCCGAATTCCGGGAGTCTGCCATGAAAAAAAACGATCGCATCTGGGAGCTTGACGCCCTGCGCGGCGTGTGCATCCTCTGCGTCATCGCCGTCCACCTGATCTACGATCTCGGCTTTTTTATCGGCCTGGACCTGCATCTGCCCGCCTGGTACGTGTTCATCCAGCAGTACGGCGGCGTGATCTTCGTGATCCTGTCCGGCTGCTGCGCCACGCTCGGCTCGCGCAGCTTCCGCCGCGGCTGCATCGTCTTCGCCTGCGGCCTGCTCATCTCGCTCGTGACCTTCGGCATGTACCGCCTCGGCATGGCCACGCGCGACGTGATCGTCTGGTTCGGCGTGCTGCACCTGCTCGGCGTCTGCATGATGCTCTATCCCGTCTACCGGCGGCTGCCGACGCCGGCGCTGGCCGCCATCGGCATCGTCCTCGTCGTGGCGGGCTATCTGATCGCCGGGACCGTCGTGCGGGCGAAATTCCTGTTCCCGCTGGGCCTTCTCTACGAGGGCTTCACCTCAAGCGACTATTTTCCGCTCCTGCCGCACCTGGGCTGGTACATGCTCGGTACCGTCCTCGGCCGGACCGTCTACGCGGACAAAAAAACGCGCCTGCCCGGCACGTTCCGAAACAGCGGCGTCGCGCGTTTTTTCTGCTGGTGCGGCCGCCAGTCGCTGTTCATCTACCTGCTCCACCAGCCCATCGTCTACGGCCTGCTGGAGCTGATCGCAAGCCTGAGACATTAAAAAAATTCCTGCGCCGTCTGCGCAGGAATTTTTTCTTTACTTTTCCAGCTGTTTTCTGACGACCTGCACGATCCGCGCGATCGCGGCGCTCAGCACCGCGTTGACGGCGAATTCCACCAAAAAATTCACGCCGATGAACGCCACGAACAGATACGTCACAACATCCGTCCCGCCCGCGTACTGCGCCAGGATCGGCCGGAAGACCGTCAGCATCCCGACGGCAAACACGCCTGTGTTCACGACCGGCGCGACCAGCGCCGCCGCGATGCAGCTGAGCGTCTGCTTCTTTTCCAGCGCCTTTGCCGCGAGTCCCGCGCACAGGCCGCACAGCACGGCCTTGCCGACGCACACGACGATCAGCCAGAACGGGCTGGCCGTCCACAGCAGATACGTGAACTGGTCCGCGCCGGTGACGCCTGCGATCAGGCACACAAGGCCGAACACGAAGCCCAGTCCCGCGCCCGCGCCGGGCCCGAACAAGATCGCGCCCACGACGATCGGTACCAGCGTCAGCGAGATCGGGACCGGCCCGATCCGGATGCCGCTGGCTACGGTCTGCAGCACGACGACCAGCGCGGCCAGAATGGCCAGCGAGGTCAGACGGACGACGGATGTATGATTGTTGCGTTTCATAAGTACCTCCTGCTGTCACTCCGGGTCTTCCCGGATGCAACGCAAATATTTTATCACGGGCAGTGCCCGGTGATAACAGAAACAAAGAAATTGCCGGGAGAGGGGAGTGCTTACGGGATCTCCTCCTCCACGGGTTCGCTGGAGATGGGCGCGCCGTCTTTGATGGCCTGCCACTGCTCGCGCGTGATGAGCAGCTGGCGGGGCTTGGAGCCCTCAAACGGGCCGACGAGGCCGCGCTCCTCCATCTCATCCATAATGCGCGCCGCGCGGGCATAGCCGAGCTTCAAGCGCCTCTGGAGCATGGAGACGGAGGCCTGTCCGGTCTCGAGGATGACGTCGACCGCGGCCGGGAGCATCTCGTCGCCGTCGGAGCTTTCGGTCTCCGCGGCAGTGCTGCCGGAGCTGCCGGAGCCGGATTTTCCGCTCTCCGCAGCCTTTTTGTCGATCTCCGCCATGACGGAATCGGAATATTCCGCCTCACTGGAATCCTTGATGAACGTGACGACGTCCTGGACCTCATTGTCCGTGATGAAGCAGCCCTGCACGCGTTTGGGCTTGCCCTGGCCAAGTGGCGCATAGAGCATGTCGCCCTTGCCGACGAGCTTTTCCGCGCCCGCGGTATCGAGAATGATGCGCGATTCCATCGCGGAGGCGACGGCGAACGCAATGCGCGAGGGGATATTGGCCTTCATCAGGCCCGTGATGACGTCCGCGGACGGACGCTGCGTCGCGATGACCAGATGGATGCCCGACGCACGGCCCATCTGCGCGATGCGGCAGATGGATTCTTCGACTTCCTTGGCAGCCACGAGCATCAGGTCTGCCAGCTCGTCGATCACGACGACGATCTGCGGCATGGGCTCAAGCTCGTCATCAGCGGACATGCGCGCCTGTTTGTTGTAGGATTCAAGATCGCGGACGCCCGCGTCCGCCATCATGCGGTAGCGCCGCATCATCTCCGTGACCGCCCACTGCAGGCTGCCTGCGGCCTTTTTGGGATCAGTGACGACCGGGATGAGCAGGTGCGGAATGCCGTTGTAGATGCCAAGCTCGACCATCTTCGGGTCGATCATGATGAGCTTGACCTCCTCGGGCTTTGCCTTGTACAGAAGCGAGATGATCAGGCTGTTCATGCAGACCGATTTACCGGAGCCGGTCGTGCCGGCGATCAGCAGATGCGGCAGCTTGCCGATATCACCGATGATGCGGTTGCCGCCGATATCCTTGCCGACGGCAAAGGAGACCTTCGACTTGTGCTTTGCGAACTCCGGCGAGTCGATGACCTCGCGCGCCATGACGACCGACACGATCCGGTTCGGCACCTCGATGCCGACCACGGAGATCTTGTCCGGGATGGCCGCGATGCGCACGCCCGACGCGCCGAGCGCCAGCGCGATGTCGTCCGCCAGATTCGTGACCTTCGAGAGCTTGACGCCGCGCTGCAGCTCCAGCTCATACCGCGTGACCGACGGGCCGCGCGTGACGTTGATGATGTGCGCCTCGATGCCGAACGACTGCAGCGTATCGCTCAGCCGCTCCGCATTCTGCCGCATTTCCTCGGTGCCGTCGTGCGCCTGACCGCTCCCGGCCTTCAGAAGGTCGACGGGCGGGAACTGATACTCAGGCTTTGCGGGCTCCTGCTGCGTGATCTGCTGCGCGATCTGCGCGGCCTCGTGCTGTACGTCCGCTTTTTTGAGCTTTTCCGGCTGTTCCGGTACCTGCAGTGGCGGAAGCGGTTCTTCCGGGGCAGGGGCGGGCTGCGGCTCAGGTTTGGGTGCGTCAAAATGGTCGATGATGAGCGGCGGCATCTGCCGCGGCTGTGTCATGGGAATGACGTTCGGGATGGGCGCGGGCGCCGGTTCCTCTTCCGGTTCCGGCTCCGCCATCTTTGCCGGCGGCTCCGGCTGGTCGGCGATCAGCGCGTCAAACTGCGACTTGTAGTCGGTATGCACCTCCGGCTCTGCCTGCGCGGCGGGCGCTTCCACGGCCTCCGGCTCCTGCGCGGGCGCTGCGGACGGCTGTGCCTGCCTGCGGCTGTTCTCCACAAAAACATCCGGCCGCATGGGCGCAGAGCGCTTTACACTCTTTTTGGGCGTCTCTTCGGGCAGGGGAGGATCGTCGACCGGCAGGTCGAACTCGCTCATCCGCGACGCGCGGCGCTGCTCGGCCCGCTGGACATGCTCGATGTGGTGCGTGGCGACGGTGTCGACGATGGCCTGTGCGGTGTCCTTATGCTCGCGCTGCGGCTCGGCATATTCGGCGCGCGGCCGGTTCCTGATGGCGGTCACGATGCTCGCGACCGTCATATTGAGGCTCGTGATCAAACTCAGCAGCATTCCGACGATCACCACGATCACCGCGCCGATCCGGCTGATGAGCGCCGCGAGCAGGCTTGCCAGCTCGCCGGACAGCACGCCCCCGGCCGTGCCGCTGATGCCGCCGTCCCAGAGCGCGGTGACGACTTCCCAGCCCTCCGGCGCGTCAAAGCTTCCGCCTACCAGCTGCACCAGACTGCCGACCAGCGCGGCCGTCAGAAACGTACACGTTACGCGCAGCGAGACGGGACGGCCGTCATGCAGGATGAGGATGAGAAAGCTCATCACGAACGAGAACGGCAGGATATAAAATCCCGCGCCGATCAGCCCCCGGAATACCGACCCAAGCAGATTCAAAATCGCCGCGTCGATCCGGAAGCAGCACAGCACCGTCAGCAGCGCCAGCACCAGACACACGCAGGCGCCGACCTCCCGCCGGATGGGCGCGGCCTGCTTCTTGGCCGGCTTTTTCCTCCCGCGGGAGGAGGAAGATGTCGTTTTTCTTTTGTTATTGGTGGCCATGGAACCTTACACCTCACGAAATCAGGGACAGGATCAGCGTCAGCAGACCCGCGCCCCAGCAGTAATAGCAAAATCCGCCGAATTTCCCGCGCTGCACGATACGGTTGAGCGCGAAAATGGCGAGATACCCGAATACGAACGCCGCCGCGACGCCGCACAGATACAACGGCACCTCCGCCCAGTCGATCCCGGCGGAAATGGCCTTGATGAGCGACAGCAAATTCGCGCCCAGCACGGCGGGAATGGAGAGGAAGAACGAGAAGCGGACCGCGAACGTCCGGTCAAACCCGCGCAGCAGCCCGGCGGAGATCGTCGTCCCGGACCGGGACAGGCCGGGTACGACGGCGATCATCTGCGCAAGGCCAATGACCATCGCGTCCGAGAGCGTCATGGCCTTCTCAGTCTTGTTGCCGTGGCCGAAGCGGTCGGCCGCCAGCAGCAGAAAGCCGGTCACGATGAGCGCGAAGCCGATGAAAAACGTGTTGTAGAACAGCGGATCCAGCCAGTCGTTCAGCAGCGCGGCAGGGATCAGCGGCAGCGTGGCCGCGATCAGAAACAGCAGCAGCCGCCGCCGCGGCAGATCGGGCTTCACGCCGCGCCGCAGCTTTTTGATGTGGAGCATGGCAAGCCCCTCGCGGCACAGCCCGCGCAGCTCCGTATGATACGCCAGAATGACCGCCCCGAGCGTCCCGAGATGCAGCAGAACGTCAAACAGCATCTGGTTTTCCAGATCCCCGATGCGCAGGAAGTTCTGCAGAATGGCGAGATGGCCGGAGCTGGAGATCGGCAGAAACTCCGCAAGCCCCTGTATGATACCAAGTAAAATGGCGCTCCAATAGGTCATACCAGATCCTCCATCCGGAAAGTTGCCTCCGCCGGGCGGATGCACATACATATTTATATTATCACAGATCCAGAAATATTTCCACTATACGTTCGAAAAAGCTCTGCGGGAATTTCCCGCAGAGCCAATTGAAAGGAATAGGGGAGACTCAGCCGGCCTTTTTCCGCTCCGGCAGCTGCGACAGGAGGATGGCCGCGAACATGATCGCGCACCCGATCAGCTCCCGCCCGGAAAGACCCTGCCCGATGAGGATCCACCCGAACAGCGCCGCGAAGACCGACTCCAGACTCATCAGCAGCGACGCCAGCGCGGGCTGCACGTCCCGTTCGCCGATGATCTGGAAGGTATAGGCCACGCCGCCGGAGAACACGCCCGCGTACACGATCGGCAGCCAGCAGCTGCGGATCGAGGCCCAGTCCGGCGACTCGAACACGAACATACCGATCGCCGACAGGGCCGAGCATACAAAAAACTGTACGCAGCTCAGCCGCACCCCGTCCATCCGCGGCGAGACGGCGCTGATATAGCAGATATGGAACGTAAAGAGCACCGCGCACCCGAGCGTCAGCAGATCCCCACCCGCGACCGAGAACCCGGAGCCGACGCACAGCAGATACATCCCGAACACCGCGGCTGCCGCGCAGAGCCAGACCCTGAGGCCCGCCTTTTTGCCCGTCAGCACCCCGACGATCGGCACGAAGACGATATACAGCGCCGTCACGAACCCGGACTTGCCGACCGTCGTGTCCAGCAGGCCGAACTGCTGCAGCGTCGTCGCCGCGAACAGCAGCACGCCGCAGATCGCGCCTGCTGCCAGCTGCCGCTTTTTATCCTCCTTCGTGGCCGGCCGGTTCTGTGACCAGCCCTTGCGGTCCAGCACCCGGATGACCGGCAGCAGCACCAGCCCCGCCAGAAAAAACCGCGTCGCGCCCATCGTAAACGGGCCGACATACTGCATGCCCTCGCTCTGCGCGACGAACGCCGCGCCCCAGATCATGGCGCACAGGAGAAGAAGAATACAGCCCTTTGTCTGCTTGTGCATGGCTTTGCCCCTTTATCGTAAAAAAGAATTTTCTGCCATGATAGCACACCTTGCAGCCAAAGTCAAACAATCTTGCCGCCCGGCAAAATTTGTGGTATGATGTACAAAAAACAGAGGAGGCGCGCGCATGGAACCGTTATTTCTGCCGGTGCTGCACAGCTTTGAAAACAATAACATCTTTACGGGGAGCTTCGGCGCGCTCCGCTTTCGCGTGACCCCGTCGATCGTCATGCTGAACCAGAAAGAGGTCAACTTCGACGAAAGCTCCATGAAATGCGAGTGCTGGCACGGCGAATACTGCTACGAAAAAAGCCAGATGGAAGACGAAAAAGTCTTTCCCCTCTCCGAGCCCGCCCGCCAGGAAATGTACGACTGGCTGATGGCCCACGTATAAGCACAAAAACGCCCGGCGGGCCTGCCGGGCGTTTGCTATATCCAGATCAAAGAGCGGCGGGAGGGATGAAAGGAAAGAGAAGGACCGCCCGCCGCCCCGGATAGCTCCCTGTTCGAGCTGGCTTTATCATAGCAGAATAAAATTACATTGTAAAACTGTAGATTCTTGTGTATGATACAGGTAATACCTGTGAAATAGAGAATACCATGAATCTGCAGACGATGGAATACTTCTCAGTTCTCGCCCGCGAGCGCAGCTTTACCCGCGCGGCCGAGGCCCTGCATATCACGCAGCAGTCGCTCTCCGGCCATACCGCCGCCGTGGAGCAGGAGCTGGGCGCGCAGCTCCTCTCCGCCTTCCTCCGCATCGCCCGACAATGCGTCCACGAAGCATAAAAACCCCGGCCCCCGCCATCAGGCGAGGGCCGGAACTTTTTTATCGTCAGGATTCTGTCCCGGCTGCGGACAGCAGGGAGCGGTACAGTGCAGGGGAGCCGGTCTTCCAATAGGTATCTTTGGCTGCGCTGCCGGAATGGTCTGACAGGATCACCCGGCCGTTTTCGCCGACCGCGAGCGTGAAAGGCGCACCGTCGTCTGCCGTCAAAAAGATCTGCACGCACGGGACGGGCAGTTCCATGGACGCATAGGAGCGCCTGACATACGTGCTGCCCAGCAGCTCCCGCAGCGTATCGGGGCTGAGGTTGTCCGCCGGAAGCTGCGTACCCGCACTGCCGCCATGTTCATACCATTCGATGATCTGGACCCGATCCCATTGCCCGCAGCCGCTCACATCCGCCAGCGTCCGCGCCCCGCCGCAGCCGCATAACAGCAGAAGGGCTGTAAATATGGGCAGAAGCTTGAATCGCATATCGGCGTCCCGTCCTTTCTGCTCTGTTGTATCGGCACAGGGCCTTATTCCCAATGGATCCGGTTGCCGCACTTGGGGCAGCAATAAGTATCGTTCCGATACCACTGCGGGATCAGGCCGCCCCAGCCGCAATACGGGCACCGCAGCAGATGAAATTTGATCACAAGCGAACACAGGATCAAAATTCCGCCGATCACGACCAGCAGCACTTTTGTTTCTGTCTTCCATGGAATAGGAAGAATCAGCGGGCTATACGTGCACGCAATGCCGAGTATCCCAATGATGATGCAGATACGTGCATAGATCCGTTTCACGGATGGCTGCGGTTCGTTTTGCATGCTTACGCCTCCTTTGAATCCGGGGCGGCGGCTTTTTCTTCTCCCTCCGCCGGCCGGTCCAGCAGATTCACCGGCCAGACCTGCGGGAGGAGCATGAGAAGCCCGATCAGCAGGATCACGATGCCGAGCACCAGCGGCACGATCAGATGCAGCTCGCACAGCCGATTGACTGCGGAGCCCATCGTATCCTCCGCCGCGCAGGCAGCCACCAGGATCCCCGCGCTCCCGATCGTCCCGATCAGTACCAGCGCCAGCGCAAACAGAAAATAACAGATCAGATGATAGGTCTTCGTCTGCATATTGTCACGCCTTTCTGCAATTCTTTTTGATCTTCAAGGGAAAACTTTCTTCTGTTTCCAAAATACACGAAAATTTTATATTTGTCAATGCTTTATATTGACTTTACAAAAATACCATGCTATATAAATATTATCGACACCCTCACCCGGAAGGAGGGAGGCCTATGGCGAAGCGGGAGGACTCCGGGCATTCGTTTCTGGCTTATTTCAAGCGGGCAACCAGCCCGCTGGCGGTCCTGCGCATCCTGTCGGACCGTCCGATGTATGGGTACGAACTGATCCAGGAATTAAAGCAGCGCTCAGGCGGAAAATATCAGCTTTCTCTGCTGTATCCCGTCCTGTACCGGCTGGAGGAGCAGGGCTATCTGACCATCAGCGCAAGCGAGATCGTCGATGGCCGTGCGCGGAATTACTATGCCGTTACGGCCGCGGGACGCGAGTATCTGCGGCAGACACTGGCCGAATACGACGAGATCTCCGGCGCGTTCCGGCAGCTGATGGAGGGATGGGACGGATGAAACACACAAATACCGTCATGCAGCAGTATTGCCGGGCCGTCCGGAAGAAGCTTCCGCTCCCGGCGCGCCAGCGGCGGCAGCTGCTGGCCGGGCTGCAGGAGGAGCTGGCTGAATCCGCGCCCGACTGCGCCACGCTGGACGCCTTGATCGCCCAGTTCGGCGCCCCGGATGAGACCGCACAGGAGCTGCTGAGCAGCATCTCCCCGGAGCAGCTGCAGACCTACCAGAAACAATACCGGCGGCGCTGCATTCTGGCTGCGGCGCTGGCCATCCTGCTCATCTGCTGCGCCGCGCTGGCCTATTGCCAGAGGATGATACAGTCATCCATTGCCTACGCGACCGAGCACATCACGATCCTGCCGACCACAGACCTCTCCGGGACCGCCCCGGAGCAAGAGACGTCCGAACCCGAACCGGAACCGGCACCCGACGCCGACGGCAAACAGCTTCCGCTCCAGACCCTGACGCCGCAGCTGCAGACCCTGTATGAGTCGTTTACGGCAGGACGAGCAGAACCGATCGACGAGACAAAACCGATCTTTTTCTTCGCCGATGACTTCGACGGCGATGAAGTGGAGGATCTTCTGATCCTGTTCGAGACGAAGCAGGAGGACCCCGATGTGCGGGACGCAAACGTGAGCATCGTTTCCGGCGACAGCCACGGGGGCAACACGATCACACTGGCAGCCGGACACGGCTGGCCCATTTCCGACACCGTGACGCCGTATCTGGTCGACCGGACCGTCTATGTGACCCTGACTGAAGCAGACGGGACCCTGCACCCCTATAGCCTGACGATCCATCGGACAGAGTCCGGCATGGATTATACCGTCTGCTCGGACGAGAACGTCCGGTAAACAGCACAATACCGCGCCTCGCGCCCGGCATGACCGGAGAAAGGATGGGAACCGCCATGCGCGCCAAAAAGCTTGTGATCCTGCTTGCTGTCCTCCTGGTGGTGGGGCTGGGCCTGTTCGGCTGGTTCCGGCCGAGGGAGGTCGTGCTGCCGGAAAATTGCCGTCTGCGAATTACCACAGACAGTTTCAGCGATGACCGTATCTTTGTGGACGATCCGGAGAAGAAAGCGCAGCTGCTGGAGCTTCTGTCGGCGCTCCGCGTCCGGCGGTATTTTGAGCAGCCAGAAAGCGACTTTCCGCCCGGCTTGACCCTGCGCGTCGGCGAGTACGCGAGAGTAGAGGTATTCGATCCGTCGAATGGGATCGTCGCCTATTATACCGTCTCTCTGATCCAGCCGCCCCTCGGCACCTTCACCAACATTTCCACCCAGGCCCGCTGGCGCCTGCAGGACAACGAAGCCGTCGCCGCCGTGGCCGCCTATATCCGCCAGCTGACCGAATAAACGCAGAAAAAGAGCCCGGACCCTGCAATGCAGGGGCCGGGTTTTCCTGTTTCAGGCCTACGGCTCGGAGGCCTCGGCTTCCGGGGCGGGCGCGGGCTGCGGAGCGGCCGGTCGGGGCTTGAGCTCGGCCAGCGCCTGCCGGAGCGCTTCGTTCTCTGTGCGCAGCTCGTCGAGCTGGGCGTTGAGCGGCGCGAGCTGCTTCTTGAGCTTCCGGTCCGCGATCTTCTGGTGGAGCTTGTAGTGGCTGTACACGTTCAGCGCCGTCAGCGCGACGAACGCGCCGCCCGCGATCAGCCCGACCTTCTTCATGTCGGACCGCCGCAGCACATGGTGGGACCTGTTCTTCCCGCCGCGCGTGATCTCCACCACCGCGGGATCATCTGTCCCAAGCTTCTTCTGCGCCAGCGCCTTCAGCGCCTCGCAGCGCGTTTTGACATTGCAGTGCATATCGTACCTCCCATATTGGCGACTGTTCCATCTGTTTACAGATATTATATCCCGCGCCGTGCATTTTTGCAAGAGGGGAGGGAAGAAATGCGCTCAGACCTCGCTGCGCTCGCGCTTGTTCTGCAGCAGCTGCAGCGCGATGATGCCCGCCACGATCACAAGGCCGATGAGGTCGGAGACCGTACCCGGGATCAGCAGCGTCAGACCGCCGATGACAGCCAGCACGCGCAGCGGCCAGCCCATCTTCCGGAGGATATACCCCTCCAGACCGGCGGCGACGGCGAAAATGCCGAGCAGCGCCGTGATGACGATCTGGACGACCTGGAAGACGCTCGTGACGTTCTCAAAGAGCATCTGCGGGTTGTACGCAAAGATGAACGGCACGATGAAGGCCGCGATGGCGAGCTTCGTCGCGTTGATGCCGGTCTTCATGGGGTTCGACTTTGCAATGGCCGAGCCCGCGTAGGCCGCCAGCGCGACCGGCGGCGTGATATCGGCGACGATGCCGAAGTAGAACACGAAGAAATGCGCCGCCACGAGCGGATACCCCATCTTGATGAGGATCGGCGCGCAGGTGGAGGCCATGATGCAGTAGTTTGCCGTTGTCGGCACGCCCATGCCGAGGATGATGCAGCAGACCATGGTCAGGATGAGGCCGATGAACGTCGCGCTGCCCGCCAGCTGGACGATGGCATTGATCAGGATCGAAGCCAGACCCGTGACCGTGATGCAGCCCGCGATGATACCTGCCATCGCGCACGCGACGGCAACCGTGATCGCGCCCTTCGCGCCCGCCTCGAGCGAGTCGACCGCGGACCTGCCGCTGTCAGCCAGCGCGCCGCCGATCGCACGGACCGTCGTCTTCGCAGACTTCTCTTCCGCGTCCCGCATCCGGGTCAGGAAGAAGTTGACGAGACCGACCACGATGGCCGCGAGGATGGAATAGGCTGCGGAGTGCGACATCGTCTTCGCGCCGGACGAGACCAGCCAGACGAGCAGGATCAGCGGCAGGATCAGATAGCAGTCGCGCGCGAGCAGACCCCACTTCGGCAGCTGATCTCTGGGGATGCCGCGCAGCCCGAGCTTCTTCGCCTCCAGATGCACGGAAATGAAAATGCCGGTAAAATACAAAATGGCAGGCAGGATCGCCTTGACCGCGACCTTGGCATACGGGATACCGATGTACTCCGCCATCAAAAAGGCCGCCGCGCCCATGATGGGCGGCATGATCTGTCCGCCGGTGGAGGCCGCAGCCTCGACCGCGCCGGCGAATTCCGGCTTGTAGCCGGTCTTTTTCATCATCGGGATGGTGAACGAGCCGGTCGTGACCGTGTTGCCCACGGACGAGCCGGACACCATGCCGCACAGCGCGGACGAGATGACCGCCACCTTCGCCGGGCCGCCGGAGGACCAGCCGGTCAGGCGGTTGGCAAACGAAATGAAGAAATTCGCAATGCCCGTGCGCTCGAGGAACGCGCCGAAGATGATGAACAGCACGATGTAGGTATAGCAGACGCTGATCGGCGTGCCGATGACACCGCTCGTGGTGTAGAACAGCTTGTAGATGATGTTCTTGAGCGCCTGATAGAAGCTGGCGTTGTAACTCAGCTGGTTATAGAACGCATAGACGATCAGAAGACCCGCCACGACCAGGATCGGCAGACCCACGCAGCGGCGGCACAGCTCGACGAGCACCAGGATGCCGACGACGCCGATGACGACATGGATGGGCTGGATGCGCGTGGCGAGCTTGATCATCGTCATCGCGTTGAAGGCAAAATAGAAGAAACAGCCCGCGCCGATCACCATCAGCAGGATGTCGTACCAGGGCAGGTAATTCGGCTTCACATGGTGCTTGCTGGCGGGGAAATTGAGGAAGCCCGCGAGCACGATAAAGCCCATGAAGCCGGGCAGGCGGATCTCCGGCATGGCCGTGGAAAACAGCGTCATGCAAATGCACAGCAGGGCAAAGGCGGCCATAAAGACCTTGATCACGACGGCCTGACAGCCGGACCAGATCCGGGTGTTGGATTCGCGGTCATATTTGCGCATGACCTCATCAACGTCGGCGGCAATGTTCTGCGCGTCGTCGCTGGCAGTCACAGGGGTGTTCTTGTCGGGAGTCTGGGACAAGGTGCATCTCTCCTTCTTTTCTTCAGATTTGCGCGACAACTACGGCAGGGGACCCCTGCCGTAGTTGTGAAAACCGTGTAAAACGCGTTAAGATTTACTTGGTGGGGAGCTCAAAGCCCTTTTCCGCAAAGTACTTGGCAGCGCCCGGATGATAGGGGACGGAGGTGATGGAAGCGCCGTACTCGGTGCTGATCTCGGCGTACTTGGCGTGGGTGTCGGTCAGGCTGGCCGCGTTGTCGAAGATATCGGCCACGAGCGCGTAAATGGCGTCCTCAGAAACGTCATCGCGCGCAAGGATGACTGCGCCGACCGCAACGGTCACGGTGTCGGAATCCAGACCATAGACGTCCTTGCCGATGGTGACCTTGGTGTAGTACGGGCACTTGGCAAGAAGCTGGTCGACATGCTCGTCATCGAGAGAGACGAGGTAAACGTCCTTGGTGGTGGCAAGGTCGGTAACGGCGGTCGTCGGAGCACCGGCCACGATGAAGGCCGCGTCGATCTGGCCGTTCTTCAGCGCGTCCGCGCTGTCGCCGAAGGACTGGTAGGTCGGGTTGATGTCCTCTTCGGTCATGCCGTAGACACCGAGCACGTCCATCGCATTGAAGAACACGCCGGAACCGGCTGCGCCGATGGAGACGTTTTTGCCCTTGAGATCCGCAACGGACTTGATCTCGGGATCCGTGGTGACGATCTGCACCTGCTCGGTGTAGAGGGCCGCGACGGTGGAGAAGCACTGAACGGCGCCGGTGTCGGCGAAGATGTTCGTGCCTTCATAGGCATAGGCCATGACGTCGGACTGGCAGAAGGCCAGATCGGCGTTGCCGTCTTCAAGCTCAAAGACGTTCGACTGCGAGCCGTTGCCGACCAGGCCGACGACGTCGATGCCGGCGTTATTGGTCGCATGCTGGGCAATGACGGAGCCAAAGGCGTAATAGGTGCCGGACTCGCCGCCGGTCACGAAGCGGAGCTTGGCGCCGGAAGCGGCGGGCGCGTCCGTGGAAGCCGGAGCGTCGGTCGAAGCCGATGCGTCGGAAGCAGCGGGAGCCTCGGTCGAGGCAGCGCACGCAGCCATGCCCAGAACGAGAACAGCCGCGAGAAGCAGTGCAAGGATCTTTTTCATCAGAATTCCCTCCATACAAATTTCATTCACCTTACTATACAACCCAGGAATGAATTTTTCAAGATAGCAGCGTGCGAAATATGAAATTTATTTTTTATGAAGCGCAAAAAACAGCGGAAATCCTGCATGATTTTGATGAAATCTATGTAAAATGCATTTTAGAGAAAGAAATCCTGCAGAATGATGAAAGTTTTAGCCTCGCAAACCTGCAAAACGAACACGTGCGGGCGGCCGATCCCGGCCGCCCGCACGTAAAAAATACAGATCTATACCGTATGTGTATGCAGATAGTCCTTCAAAAACAGGATCGCCTGCCGGTAGCCCTCGAACCCGAGCCCCATGTACGTCTTCACGCAGGCGAGCCGCGCGTAGGAGATCTGCCGGAAGTCCTCGCGCTGCCTGACGTCGGACAGATGGACCTCGACCGCCGGAATGGCGACCGCCTTCAGAGCGTCCAGGATCGCGACGCTCGTGTGCGTATAGGCGGCAGGGTTGATGACGATGCCGTCATACACGCCGTAGGCCGCCTGGATCTCGTCGACGAGCGTGCCCTCATGGTTAGACTGAAAGACCTTACACCCGAAGCCCACCTCCCGGCAGGTCGCTTTGCAGAAGGCCTCAAGTGCGGCGTAGTTCTGCGTGCCGTAAATGGCCGGCTCACGCAGGCCGAGCAGATTGAGATTCGGTCCGTTCAAAATCAGCAGCTGCATCCGAGTACCTCCAGAATTTGCGCGGCCGCCGCCTCCGGCGTGCCGTTGTTGTCGATCATCGCATCCGCGAAGCGGGCATAGAGCGGCTTCCGCTGCGCGTAGATCGTCTGCGCGCCCAGCGCCTGCGAGACCGGCCGTCCCGCGGACGGCAGCCGCTCGAGTGCGCGCTGCAGGCAGAAGATCTCGCCGTTCTGGTGCAGCAGCGGGTAATTTTCCTCCCGCGTGACGCTGCCGCCGCCGGTCGCAAGGACCAGCCCCGACTGCCGCCCGAGTTCCGCGAGCACGGCCGTCTCCCGCCGCCGGAAGCCCGCCTCGCCCTCGCGCCGGAAGATCTCCGGGATCGGCATCCCGGCCTCACGCTCCAACGCGCTGTCGGCGTCGACGAACGTCCGCCCCAGCCGCTTTGCCACCAGCGTCCCGATCGTCGTCTTCCCACTGCCGGGCATCCCGATGAGGATCACGTTGTGCATCTGCGCCTCAAGCGCCTTCGTGATCGAAAAGATCTTTGCATCGTCAACGGGCTCGCCGGTAAAGTCCTCGCAGCTCTTTTTCGCCTGCGCGGCGAGCATCAGAAGTCCGTTTGCGCGCCGGAGCCCGCGCGCTTCCGCCTGCAGCAGAAATTCCGTGCGCGCGGGGTTGTAGACCACGTCCAGCGCGGCCTCCAGCCGCGGCAGCCGATGAAGGTCCACCGGCGAGACGCCGGTATTCGGATACATGCCGACGGGCGTCGTGTTGACGGCGATCTGCGCGTCCGCATGCCGGTCCAGATTTTCATAGTTGTCTTCCCCGTGCCGCGAGATCACCACGACCTCGCGCGCGCCGAGCCGCCGGAGCACATACTGCGCCGTCGCCGAAGCGCCGCCGCTGCCGAAGACGAGCGCCTTTTTCCCGGCGACATCCGCGCCGCTGGACTGCACCAGCATCGAAAAGCCGTAGGCGTCGGTATTGTCGCCCCAGAGCGTCCCGTCTGCCCGGCGGACGAGCGTGTTGACTGCGCCGATGGCCCGCGCCGTGTCGGAAAGCTCTGCGCAGTAGGGGATCACGTCCTTTTTATAAGGGATCGTGACGTTCAGTCCGTCGAAGGCCCCTTCCTGTAAAAAGGCGCCGAGGTCCTCCGGCTCCACCTCAAACAGCCGGTACGAATAATCCGCCAGCCGCTCATGGATGGCAGGGGAATAGCTGTGGCCGAGCTTCCGGCCGAGCAGACCGCAGCGCAGCGTCTTAGTATCCATATCCAAGCTCCTTTTTCCGCTCCATCACCGCGTCGAGCACGGCGATGGCCGCCGCCGCCTCCACGCACGGGACCGCGCGCGGGACGATGCAGGGGTCGTGCCGCCCGTGGATGACGAGCTTCGTCTCCTCCATCCGCGACAGGCTGACCGAGTCCTGCTCCCGGGAAATGGACGGCGTCGGCTTGAATGCCGCCCGGAACACGACCGGCATCCCGTTCGAGATCCCGCCCAGGATCCCGCCGCAGTGGTTCGTTTTTGTGACGATCTTTCCGTTTTCCACGCAGAACGGGTCGTTATTCTCGCTGCCGCGCAGCCGTGCGGCGGCAAAGCCCGCGCCGAATTCCACGCCCTTGACCGCCGGAATGGCAAATACCGTGCGCGCAATGCGGTTTTCCAGCCCCCCGAACATCGGATCGCCGATCCCTGCCGGGAGCCCCTCTATCACGCACTCGATCACGCCGCCGACGGAGTCCTGCTCCGCCTTCGCCTGTGCGATCTGTGCCTGCATGGCAGCAGCCGCCTCGTCCGAGACGGCCGGGAACGGCTTTTCGTCGACCGGCGCGTCAAACGCAGCATCGTCCGTTACCGTGCCGATCGACACGATCCGCGCCTGCACCCGGACGCCCTGCCTTGCCAGCACCTGCAGGCAGAGCCCGCCCGCGATGCAAAGCGGCGCCGTCAGGCGGCCGGAAAAATGTCCGCCGCCCGCGGCGTCCTGCGCGCCGCCGAACTTGACCTGCGCGGTATAGTCCGCGTGGCCGGGGCGGGGGATATCCATCAGATTTTCATAGTCGCCGGAGCGCGTATTCGTGTTGCGGATGATGGCCGTGAGCGGCGCACCGCAGGTCCGGCCGTCCTTCAGCCCGCATAAAAACTCCGGCAGGTCTGCCTCCTTCCGCGGCGTCGACCAGGCGTTCTGCCCGGGTGCGCGGCGGCGCAGAAACCGACCCAGCGCGTCCAGATCGACCGGCAGCCCGGCGGGCAGCCCATCAATGGTCACGCCGATGGCAGGCGCGTGCGACTGCCCGAAGATCGAGACGGTCAGATTGCCGTCATATACGCTGCTCATAACGCTTCCTCCTGCAATGCAGTAAAGTCTTCCCAGAACGCGGGATAGGATTTTGCGACGCACGCGCTGCCGCATACCGTGACCGGCTGCGTGCAGCCGCAGGCAGCCACCGCCGCGCTCATGGCGATGCGATGGTCGCCGCTGGCGTCGACGCTTCCGCCCGCAAGCGCGGGCTGTCCTGTGATGATGAGTCCATCCGACAGCTCGCGGACTGTCCCGCCGAGCGCTTCGATGAGCGCGGCGGTCGTCCGGAGCCGGTCAGACTCCTTGATGCGCAGCCGCGCGGCATTCTCGATCCGCGTTTCCCCCGCGCAGAGCGCGGCCAGCACGCTCACGACCGGCACCAGATCCGGGACCGGCCCCGCGTCGAGCGTGATGCCGCGCAGCGTGCCGCGCCGGACCGTGACCGTATCGCCCTCAATATTCACTTCCGCGCCGAAGCGCGTCAGGATCTCCGTGATGGCCCGGTCAGCCTGCAGAGATGCAGGATCTAATCCGGATACGCGGACGCCCTGCCGCGACAGCGCGCCCATGCACAGGAAAAACGCCGCGTTCGACCAGTCGCCCTCGACCAGCTGCCGGCCTGGCGCGGCATACCGCTGCCCGCCGGGGATCGTCCAGCACTGGCCGCTTTTTTCAAAGCGGATCCCGGCCGCGCGCAGCGCCTGCTCCGTCATGGCGACGTACCGCGCCGACTGCAGCTGCCCGGTGACCGTAAGCACGCTGTCCTCCGCAAGCAGCGGCAGCGCAAACAGAAGTCCGGACACGAATTGCGACGAGACATTGCCGGGCAGGGCATAGCTGCCCGCCTGCAGCTGCCCGCACACGTGCAGAAGATCATCCTCCCGCCGCAGCTGCATCCCGTGCGCCTCCAGCAGCTCCCACAGCGGGCTAAGCGGACGCTCCGGCAGCCTGCCGTGCATCCGGATCTGCGCGCGGACGCCCAGCGCCCCGAGGACCGGCAGCAAAAACCGCAGCGTCGAGCCGCTCTCTCCCGCGTCCAGCGCAGCCTGTGCAGGGTAGACCGCGGGCGGCTCGATCCAAAGCCCGTCCGCCTCCGCTTCGATCTTCGCCCCCAGCGCCCGCAGGCACTGCATCGTCGCCTCGATATCCTCGCTGAAGCCGTCCAGCATAAGGTGCCCCGGCGTCCGGGACAACGCGGCGCAGATGAGCATCCGGTGCGCCTGCGATTTTGAGGCCGGGATCCGGACCGCGCCGGTGCGCGGTCCGGGCAGCAGCGTCCGGTTCATCGCGCGCCTCCGGCCCGGAGCCAGTCCATGATCTCGGAGGCGGGCGTCTTCACGATCCGACACTGCCCGACGGCGGTCGGGACGATCAGATGGATCGTATCCCCGGCGGCCTTTTTGTCGTGCAGGATCGTCGGGAGCATGTCCTCCGCACGGAACGCACAGTCGACCGGCAGATCATACTGCCGCAGGATGTCCACCACCGTGTCGCGCGTCTTTTCCGTGCAGAGCCCGAAGGCCGCCGCCGCGCGGACCATCATAGCCATCCCAATGGCCACGGCGGAGCCGTGGCTCACCGCGAAGCCGCTGCAGGCCTCGATCCCGTGGCCGAACGTGTGGCCAAGATTGAGCAGCTGCCGCTGCCCGCGGTCAAATTCATCCTGCGCGACGATATCGCGTTTCATCGTGACGCAGGTCTCAATGATATGCTCCAGCTGCGCGTGCGCAGATCCGGCCCTGAGATCGTCAAAGAACGGCGCGTTCCCCAGAACGGCGTACTTGATGACCTCCGCGCAGCCGTCGTGGAAGATCTCCTCCGGCAGCGTCGTCAGGCAGTCCGGGTCGCAGAGCACGAGCCAGGGCTGATAGAACGTCCCGGCCAGGTTTTTCCCCGCCGGCAGATCGATGGCTGTCTTGCCGCCGACGGACGAGTCGACCATGGCGAGCAGCGTCGTCGGGATCTGGATGAAGCCGATGCCGCGCAGATAGGTCGAGGCGGCAAAGCCCGCCAGATCGCCCGCCACGCCGCCGCCGAGCGCGGCGATCGCGTCCTTCCGCGTCAGCTGCTGCACGCAGAGCGCGTCGAGCAGCTCGAGGTAGGTGCACGCGCACTTGGAGCTCTCTCCGTGCGGGAATACAAAGCTGCAGACCGTCAGCCCGGCAGTCTCCAGACTGCGGCGGACCGCGCCGCCATACAGCGGCCAGACCGCATCGTCCGAGACGAGCATCACTTTTTTCGCGTCCGTCACGGCGCGGATCTGCTCGCCGGCCCCCTGCAGAAGGCCGCGCCCGATCCGGATCTCATAGCTTCTCGATGCGTGGACCGATACCGTTTTCATCGGCCGTCGACCTCCTCTTTGCGTTTTTTGCCCTCTTCCAGCAGCTGTGTGAGCGCTTCGCCGTCATTTTCCGCGATGGCGGCCCGGTACTGCATGAGGCAGTCCATCAGCCCGTCCAGCTCGCGGAGCATATAGTCGCGGTTTTCCAGAAACAGCTCCGACCACATCGGCGCGTTCAGCCACGCCACGCGGGTCATATCCTTGTAGCTGCCGGCCGAAAAGCCCTTGTGCGCCTTCGCGGTCGGGCTTTTGATGTAGGCGTTGGAGACCAGATGTGCCATCTGGGACGTAAAGGCGATCATCTCGTCGTGGCTGTCTGCCGTCGTGACCGAGAAGCTGCCGAACCCGGCCGGGCTCAAAAGCTCCTTCACGCGGCTCAGAAGCTCGATATCGTCAAAATCCGGCGGCACGATGACCATCGGAGCGTTGTGATAGAGGTTCGCCCGCGCGTGGCCGAAGCCGGAATACTGCGTGCCCGCCATCGGATGGCCGCCAAGATAGGTAAAGCCATATTCCTTTGCAAGCGGGAACGCCGCCGCGCACACCACGCGCTTCGTGCCGCAGCAGTCGATCACGACGGGCTTTCCGCCGATGTGCGGCGCGGCCTGCCGCAGATACTCGACCGCGGCCAGCGGCCGCACGCACAGCAGTACCAGCTCGCACGTGCCGATATTGTCCATCGTGAGCGGCTCGTCGACAGCGTCGGCCAGCTGCGTGAAGGAAAGGACGCTTTCGTCCCGGTCATAGCCCAGCACGCGCCAGCCGGCCGCGTGATACGCCTTGGCAAACGATCCGCCGATGAGGCCCAGACCTACGATCCCGACCGTCATCTCGTCACCGCCTCGCGGACTGCGCGGACCTTCTCGGCGACCTCGGCAAACTGCTCGCAGGTGAGCGACTGCGCGCCGTCGCACAGCGCGTGGATGGGATCGTTGTGGACCTCGACGATCACGCCGTCCGCGCCGCAGGCTGCGGCCGCGAGCGTCATCGGCGGGACCAGCCGGTTGATGCCCGTGGAGTGGCTGGGATCGACGATGACCGGCAGGTGCGACAGCTCGTGCAGCATCGGCACCGCGGCAAGATCGAGCGTGTTGCGCGTGTAGTCGTCAAACGTGCGGATGCCGCGCTCGCAGAGAATGACGTTGTCGTTGCCGCTGGCCATGATGTATTCCGCGCTCATCAGCAGCTCCTTGAGCGTGTTGGCAAGCCCGCGCTTGAGCAAAATCGGCTTTTTGACCGAGCCCATCTCCTTGAGCAGGTCGTAGTTCTGCATGTTGCGCGCGCCGATCTGGATGACGTCGACGTTGTCAAACAGCGGCAGATGCTTGATATTCATGAGCTCCGTCACGATGGGCAGCCCCGTCTCCTGCTTGGCGATCTCCAGCAGGCGGATACCCTCGCCGTGCAGACCCTGGAAGTCATAGGGGGAGGTCCGCGGCTTGAATGCGCCGCCGCGCAGCAGCTGCGCGCCCGCGGCCTTGACGGCCTTGGCGACATAGACGATCTGCTCCTCGGATTCCACGGAGCACGGCCCCGCGATCATGGCGAAATGCCCGCCGCCGAACTTCGCGTCGCCCACGCTCACGACGGTGTCGTCGGGGTGGAACTTGCGGTTGCAGCACTTGAACGGGTCGGACACGCGCTTGACGGAATCGACGATATCCAGACTTTCCAGCAGCGACATATCGATCCGGCTCGTATCGCCGACCAGACCCAGCACGGTCTGATACTCGCCGAGCGAGGGATGCACGTCAATATTCTGGTTCCGCAGCCAGTTGATGAGCTGATTTCTCTTTTCCTCGGGGACGTTGTGCTTCAGTACGACAATCATGGTTTTGACCTCCAGTGCAATAAAAAATGCGGCACAGTCAATTCTGTGCCGCATGGAAACTACCGATTCTGCGCATCACAAATTGACCTTACTATCTGACGACAGTAAAGTAATAGTAGGATGCAAAAACAGAAGTGAACATCGTTTCGTTCTCCTTAAAAAGATTGTACTCATGATAGCAGACGTTTCGGCAAATGTCAACCGGGGAAGCGGGAAAACACGAGAAAAAGCCGCCGTACAGCTCTCTGTACGGCGGTTCCGGTGTTTAATGGTTTACGCGCATGGCCAGTTCGATCTCCTCGTCATCCGCATTGCCAGTCTCCGCAAAGCCGAATTTCCGATAGAGCGCGAGCGCCGCGCCGTTTTCCCGGTGGCAGGTCAGCACGACCCGGTCGGAATCCCCGAAGGGCTTCTTCGCGATGTATTCCAGACAGCGCTGCAGCGCAGCCGTCCCATATCCCAGCCCCTGCCGGTCCTTGTCGATCATCATGTGCCAGATGTCATACTCAGCCAGATCATAGTCGTAGATGACCATCACATAGCCGACCATCTGCTCGTCACAGAAGATCCCGAAGGGCGTGCACTGGTGATAATACACGTAGGCCTGCGCAAGGCTCCGGACCGGATGCGACACGAATCGCTCCTGTCCCTCCCGCAGCTTCAGCCCGAATGCGGAGAGAAAATTGGTTTCATCGATCTTTTTTAATGTGATTTTCTGCATTTGTTCCTCCTGTTGGTGCAGGGGGACTCAGAACATACGATCCCCCTGAAAATGTTTGGTTCCGTACAGATTTTTGAACATCATGAACATCTCCTTTCGTAGGGAAAGTATCTATCTTCACGCAGCCGCAGCCGCGTTTTTGTAGTGTGCACGCATTGTATCACATCCAAGCAAAAAAAGCCAGAGGCCTTTGGCCTCTGGCAGAAATTATTTTGCCATTTCCAACATATTCTCGATCAGTACGCCATACCCCATCGTCGGGTCGTTCACCAGCACGTGCGTCACCGCGCCCACCAGCTTCCCGTTCTGCAGGATCGGGCTGCCGCTCATGCCCTGTACGATGCCGCCGGTCTTCGCCAGCAGCGCCTCGTCCGTCACCGTAATGAGCAGATTCCGGCCGTTTTTTGCGTCCGGGTCGACGCGGTCGATGCGGATGGAAAAGCGCTGGACCTGTTCGCCATCCACGTTGGACAGGATCTCCGCCGCGCCGGTCGTGACCGCCGAAGCCGGCGCCGTCTGGACAGCCTCTCCGGGCTTCGGCTGTGAGAGCGTGCCGAAAATGCCGCAGGCTGTATTTTTTTCCACGGTCCCGACGGCGTCTGTCACATCAAAGATCCCGTGCAGCTCGCCCGGCGTCCCGCGCGTTCCGGTCCGCACCTCCGCCACGCTCGCGCGGACAAGATAGCCCGACTGCAGCATCAGCAGCTGCGTCCCGTCGAGCCCGCTGACGCCGTGACCCAGCGCGCCGTACTGCAGGCTCACAGGATCGTAATACGTGACCGTCCCGATCCCCGCGATATGGTCGCGGACCAGGATCCCGAGCCGGTAGCCACTGGCCGTTTTTTCCGGCGTGACCAGAAATTCCGCCTCATGCCCGCCGCGCTCCACGCGCACGACGATCGGCTCGGCTGACTGGATGCTGTCGAGCAGCGCCTGCGCGCTCGCGGTCTTCCTGCCGCCTGCCGTCAGGATCACGTCGCCGCGCCGCAGTCCGGCGCGCTGGGCCGGCGCGTCCGGCTCCACCTCGGTGACCATCAGACCCTCGGCATACAGCTTGATGCCGACCGTATATCCTCCCGGCACGAGCGTCCGCCCCGCGGCCAGCGTCTGGCAGCAGAGCGCCAGCAGCAGGCACAGGGCCATCAGCGCGGCCGGTATTTTTTTATGAAGAAACTGCTTCATGTTCTCATCCTCTCCCCAAAAGTCTCAGCGCCGTTATCTTGGCCGTTCCGGCGGGAAAGAAACCGCGTGTGAAGCATGTAAAAGAAAGCCTGTTTTCCTTGGTAAAAATCAGAAAATCACCGCTGCTGGCCGCAAACGCTGCCGTTTGCCTGCGAAAATTTCCTGCGTTTCATTCTTTCACCATCAAAGGCCCGTACCGCCCGGTTTTAATTTCTGCAAAAAAGAAAAAATTAGTCTTGACTTTTTGCGAGAAATCGTTATAATAATCATGCGCTTCGGCAAGAGGCCATTTAGGGGATTTGTGTAACGGTAGCACACCGGACTCTGACTCCGTTTGCGGGGGTTCGAATCCCTCATCCCCTGCCAAAGGAAACCCGGCAATCATGTGATTGCCGGGTTTTTCTTTTATACGCAAGCACCCCGCCGCGATCGGCGGAGTGCTTGCTTTTTTGACGATTTATGCGTATTGCAGACGGCCCTTCGGCACGGGAATCTCCCGTCCCAACTCCCGTGCGGTCTCAATCCATTCCTGCGCTACGATCTGGACGTTGTGCAGCGCCTCTGTCATGGTCTTGCCGTCTGCCATGCATCCGGACAGCTCCGGGATCTCCGCAATAAAGGTGCCGACCGGCTGAATGTTGATGATCTCCTCGATGTCGTTTCGCGTGTAAATGAAATGATCTCCGAGGACCCGGCAGTCGAAGCCGAGCCGATCGAGGATCAGCCGCAGATCTGAAATTGAAAGTTCCGGCCTTTCGCGCCGCTCATGAGCGCAAACAGCAGTTTTTCGTACTGTCCCATCTGCTCAGCCTCCTGTATCCATTATACCAGCTTTTTCGCAAGAATACCACAGTTTTTGCCGGTCAGAGACATCTGCCTGCTTATTCACTCCTTCCAGACCCTTGCGACCGTGAAGGTCATACGCAGCCGCCCACGGACCTCGGCGAGCGTCACCATGTCCGCCAGCCGGACCATTTCCGCGATCCGCCCGCGGATGCTGTTGTTCAAAATGTTGACCGGGAGAGGGAAGTCGATATAGACGAAGGTGTTCTGCTCCCGCAGTTCCAGATCGTCCACGTACCAGGGCGCGCGCAGAACCTTCCCGATCGCCGCCGCATGTTCTTTCAGTTTATTGTATGTCTCGACCTTCTCCGGGACCTGCTCGTTCCCGCGGAACGCCTCGTTCCTCGCCGCCATCGCAGCGACCATATCGCCGATATTCATTTCCATTGTTTTGATCTCCTTTTCATTTTTGTTTGCCCGTGCGGGCTTCTCGATTATGGTTCTACACGATTTCCGGTTTCGTCCCGCCGCGATTGAAAAAACGCCTGCGGCATGCTAAGATGGCGGCGAGGTGAGTACATGGAACATCGTCAATTTGAAAGCATGCTTGCCGTCGCGCGGGCGCGACTGGCGCGGCACGCGCCGGAGGACATTGCGGAAAAAGCCGGCGTGCGGTACGCTGACGGCGCGTTTCAGGTCCCGACGCTGGGGCAGACGGTCACCGTCCGTCTGCCGGACTGCACGATCGAGCCGCCGCTCTCCAACTGGCACGCGCTGACGCTGCTGCACCTGCTCGATCTGGCCGACGGCACACCGCCGACTGGCCGGACCATCACACTTTCCCAGTACAAAGACGGCCTCGTGCGCGGCAGCGGCCTCGACCGCAATGCGGAGCTGATCGTCCGGCGCGACCTCGGCGTACTGCCGCCGGAGGAGCTGACGCAGCGCTGCAAAGCGATCGGCGCGGAGCTTCTGCCCACCAACGCAGACTTCTGCGCGCGCTTCGACTTCGCCCCGCGCTATCCCATGTGGCTGAAGATCTGGTTCGCGGACGAGGAATTTCCCGCCTCCGGCCGTCTCCTGCTGGACGAAAGCGCCCCGCACTACCTGACCATCGAAGACGCCGTCACCGCCGCCTCCCTCATCCTGGACCGCCTCACCCAAGCAAACCACTGGACGGTATAAAACAAAGATACGTACAGCGGCAGGGCGGACGAAACCGCAGGTTTTTCTTGATAATTCGTCCGAAAGCGTGTATCGTATAGGTATATCAAAGAATCAGGAGCAGAGATTCATGACTGATGGGTTTATCAAGACTGCGGCCGGGACGATCGATGTGCAGGTCGCGGATGTGCAGACCAATACCGATACGATCCTCGCGCGCGTACGGCAGGCGGACGCGGCCGGCGTCGACCTGCTGACGCTGCCGGAGCTGTGCCTGACCGGCTACACCTGCGGCGATCTGTTTTTCTCCGACTGCCTGCTCGGCGCAGTGGAGCCGGCGCTTGCCCGCATTCTTGAGCAGACGGCGGCGCTTTCCACGGTCTTCACCGTGGGCCTGCCGCTGCGCTTCGGCGGCAAGCTCTATAACTGCGCGGCGGTCGTCCACGCGGGCAGGCTCCTCGGCGTGGTGCCGAAGACGTACCTGCCGAACTACGGCGAATTTTACGAGCAGCGGCAGTTTTCTTCCGCGTCGGTGCTCGGCGGAAACATCTACGACCTGATGCTCTGCGGCCAGAGCGTGCCGTTCGGCACGGATCTGCTCTTTGCCTGCGCGGAGCTGCCGGACTATACCTTCGGCGTCGAGCTGTGCGAGGACCTCTGGGTCCCGTGCCCGCCGTCGACCCGCCTCACGGCCGGCGGCGCGGCCATCATTGCCAACCTGTCCGCCTCGGACGAGGTGATCGGCAAGGCGGACTACCGCCGGATGCTGGTCAGCGCGACGTCCGCGCGGCTGGCCTGCGGCTATATCTACTGCAGCGCCTCCCCGACGGAGTCCACGCAGGACATGGTCTTCTCCCGCCATCATCTGATCGCGGAAAACGGCACCATCCTCGCGGAAAACGAGCCGTTCGCTGACGCTGAGCTGACGATCACCGAGATCGACGTGCAGCGGCTCATGCACGAGCGGCATCGCACCACGAGCTATGACGCCGTTCCCGGCCTGCGGCAGATCGTCTTCCACCAGTCCCTGCGCCGGACGCAGCTGACGCGCCCCATCGCGCCCAATCCCTTCGTCCCGCCCTATGACGAGCAGCTTCGCGCCCGTGCGGAGGCGATCCTGCGCATCCAGTCGCAGGGCCTTAAAAAGCGGATCGAGCATACGCACGCGAAGACCGTCGTGCTCGGCATCTCCGGCGGGCTCGACAGCACGCTCGCGCTTCTCGTGTGTGTGCGCGCGTTCGACCTCTGCGGACGCAGCCGGAAGCAGATCCAGTGCGTCACGATGCCCTGCTTCGGCACCACGAAGCGCACGAAGTCCAATGCCGTGAAGCTCTGCGAGGAGCTGGGCGTCAGCGTGCAGGAGGTCAACATCACCGCCGCCGTCCGGCAGCACTTCGCCGACATCGGCCATGACGAATCGGTGCACGACGTGACCTATGAAAACTGCCAGGCGCGCGAGCGCACGCAGGTGCTGATGGACATTGCCAACCAGTCCGGCGGCCTCGTGATCGGCACCGGCGATCTGTCGGAGCTCGCGCTCGGCTGGGCGACCTACAACGGCGACCATATGTCCATGTACGCCGTCAACTGCTCGGTGCCGAAGACGCTCGTGCGCTACATCGTGCAGTATGAGGCAGCGAGCAGCGCGCCCGCCCTGCAGGCGGTCCTGCTGGACATTCTCGACACGCCGGTCTCCCCGGAGCTTCTGCCCGCGGACGAGAACGGCCAGATCGCGCAGAAGACGGAAGACCTTGTCGGCCCCTACGAGCTGCATGATTTCTTCCTGTACCATACGCTCCGCTTCGGCACGCGCCCGCGCAAGCTCTTCCGGATGGCGAAATACGCCTATGCGGGGAAATATGACGACGAGACCATCCGCCACTGGCTCAAGACCTTCTGCCGCCGCTTCTTCCAGCAGCAGTTCAAGCGCTCGTGCATCCCGGACGGCCCGAAGGTCGGCTCCGTGACGCTCAGCCCGAGAGGGGACTGGCGCATGCCCTCCGACGCCTCCAGCCGCCTCTGGTTGAGCGAGGCGGAAGCCCTGTAAAAGATAAACGAACGGCCCCATCCATATCGGATGGGGCCGCATTTTGTTTGGGATACTCAGATGATGCGTCTGCCGCAGAGGAAGCGCGTCTTGTAATACGATTCGTCCAGCGAGTTGATACGCACGCCCGTAGACGGGGTAGAGGCGTGGACGAAGTTGCCGCCGCCGATGTACATGCCGACGTGGTTGGCGTAATTGCCGTAGCCGAAGAAGACAAGGTCGCCGACCTGCAGATCGCTGCGGGAAACGTAGGTGCCTTGGCTCATCTGGTCGTTGGCCACGCGGTTCATCTTGTAGCCGTAGTTCGTCAGCACATAATACATGAGGCCGGAGCAGTCAAAGCCGGTCGACGGGCTCTTGCCGCCCCAGACGTAGCTGTAGCCGATGAAGGACATCGCGAAGTTCGCGATCTCGCTCGCCGTGCCGGAGCCGGAGACGGTGCCACCGCCATTTCCGGTGCTACCGCCCGGGGTGACGGTGCTGTCCTTCTTGTCGGAGAGCAGGTCGGCGCGGACGTAGGCGGTGATGCCCTTATACTTGATGCGGTACCACTGGTGGCCGTCGGAGGTGGTGGTCGTGATGCCGGTGACGGTGACGGAGGCGTTGTAGCTCAGCTCGCCGACCTTCGTGCTGCCGGTGGTCCAGGAGTCGCGGACGTTGATGGAGCCGGACTGGCAGACATACATGGTCTTGCTGACGCTGGTGACCGTGACGTTCAGGTTGATCTGGTCGACGACGACCGTCGCGCTCTTGACGTTTTCATCGTAGAACCACTGGATGGTCTTGTAGCAGCGCAGGAACATCGTCATCGCTTCCTGCCGGCTGGTGTTGCCCTTGGGGTTCAGATAGGTGCCGTTGCCGAGCTTCGTGCCCTGTACATAGGAGTAGCTCACGCAGATCTGCGCGGATTCCTTCGCCCAGGAAGAGATCTTGTTCGCGTCGGCAAAGCCGTTCAGCGCGCCGTCCGCAGCCGTGGGGGAGAAGGCCGCCGCGGTGCAGAAGTTCTCGATCAGCTTGAAAAACTCCTGCCGTGTCAGCAGCTGGTTCGGGCGGAACGAGCCGTCTTCATAGCCGTTGACGATGCCGTAGAGATGGGCCTTGACGATGTTTTCGTCGTTCGTGTCGGTGAAGCCCGTGAAGTTCTCGTTCGACAGGTCGATGTCGTTGCCCGTCGCCTTTTCAAAGGCGTACACGGCCAGCTCGCACATCTCGCCGCGGGTGATGTCCTTGGTGAGGTCGAGGCCATTGAACGAGGCGGGCATCAGCCCGAGCTGGTTGATCTCGTCGTAGTTCGTCTTGAACCAGCTGCTGTATTTGTTGTTCGCAGCGAAACAGACCGCGCTCATCGACATGAGCATCGCCGCGCACAGCAGCAGGCAGAGCAGTTTTCTTACCTTTTGCATCTTCTGTAGACTCCTTTTTCCGTTCCTCGGCCGGAACGGCGCATGTTTTGACGGATTTGGCTCGATTATATCAGATTATGACAACCAATACAAGTCCATTTTTGTAAATCTTTCGTAACCAAATGCTTTTTTCAGCCAATGGTTGCGTTTTGACCGAAAAAGTGGTATAAACGTAGCCATGAAATTACGAGTCATGATCGCAGTGCTTGCCTGCAAGCTCTGCCGGAGCCTGATCCGCCTGCTGGGCAGAGGCGGCACGGAGTTCCCCGGGCGCGTAGCGCTCAAGCTCTGCCCGAACCTGCTGGGTGAACTTGCAAAGAACGTGACGACGGTGATCGTCACGGGCACCAACGGCAAGACCACGACGTCCCGTATGATCGAGCAGTCGTGGCAGGACGCTGGAATCTCTTACTTTGCCAACAAATCCGGCGCGAACCTCCTGTCCGGCGTCACGGCGGAATTTGCCGTCCATTCGACGCTGACCGGCCGCTGCAAATACCCCTACGCCCTCATCGAGGCGGACGAGGCGGCGCTGAAGTTCATCAGCAAATACGTCGACGCCAAAGTCATCGTCTTCACGAATGTCTTCCGCGACCAGCTCGACCGCTACGGCGAGGTCACGCATACGCTCGAAAAGCTCCGCATCGGCGCGAAGAACAGCCCAAACGCCGTCCTGTGCCTCAATGCGGACGATTCCCTTATCACGAGCCTGCATGATGACGTGCCGAACCCGGTCCTGTTCTACGGCGTCAGCACGCCGATCTATGCCGGGCATGTGGCGGAGGTCTCCGACGCGCCCTACTGCATCAAGTGCAAGAGCGAGTACGAATACGACTTTGTGACCTACGGCCATCTGGGCGGCTACCGCTGCCCGCACTGCGGCTATGCGCGGCCGACACCCGATCTGTGCGTGAGCCGCATCGTCACGAGCGACGAGGAGCATTCCGAGGTCGTCTTCCGCGACGGCCAGACCGAGATCCCCGCGTCGATCAACCTGCCGGGCGGCTACAACATTTATAATGCCTGCGCCGCCATGACGGCCGCGAAGGCACTGGGCCTGGATCTGACGAAGGCCGCGCAGTCTCTGTCGCACTTCGCCTGCGGCTTCGGACGCATGGAGAAATTCGAAATAGGCGGCGCCGACGTGCGCATGATCCTCATCAAAAATCCCGCCGGCTGCAACCAGGTGCTGAGCTTCCTCACGCAGCGCACCGAGCCGTTCGTCTTCGCCGCCTGCCTCAACGACCGCACGCAGGACGGCCGCGACGTCAGCTGGATCTGGGATGTGGCCTTCGAACGCCTGACTGATATGGACGCGCTCCGCGAGGTCTATCTCTCCGGCACCCGCGCGGAGGACATGGCACTGCGCTTCCTCTACGCCGGCTTCCCGCAGGAGAAGCTGCATGTGCAGAAGGATTACGGCAAGCTGATGGAAGAGGCGACGGCGCATAAGCTGCCCGTCTTCGTCATGCCGACCTATACGGCCATGCTGGCCCTGCGCGGTACGATCAGCAAAACCTATGGCTATAAACAATTCTGGGAGTAAGCTATGGAACTGAACATCTACCATTTATACCCCGACGTGCTGAACCTCTACGGCGACCGCGGCAACGTCCTTTGCATGCAGCGGCGGCTGGAGTGGCGCGGCATGCAGGCGAATATCGTGAGCGTCCCGATCGGTACAAAACTCGACGCGAAAAACTGCGACCTTATCTTCATCGGCGGCGGCCAGGACTTTGAGCAGGAGGTCCTTCTGGACGACCTGAAAGGGGAGAAGACCGCTGAGCTCAAGGCCGCCATCGAGGACGGCGTGCCCGTGCTCGCCATCTGCGGCGGCTATCAGATGCTGGGCCAGTTCTACAAGACCTGGGACGGCCAGCAGTGCGACTTTACCGGCGCGCTCGACCTCTACACCGTCGGCTCCGAGCAGCGGATGATCGGCAACTATATGTTCTCCTGCGAAGAAGCAGGCTGCAACATCGTCGGCTTTGAAAATCACTCCGGCAAGACCTATCTCGGCTCCGGCGTCCGGCCCCTCGGCAGGGTGCTCGAGGGTTCCGGCAACAACGGCGAGGATGGCACGGAGGGCGCAAGATATAAAAACGTCTTCGCATCCTACTCCCACGGCTGTCTGCTGCCCAAAAACCCGAAGCTGGCGGACCTGATCCTGCAGACCGCCCTCGAACGCAAATACGGCGCGCTCACGCTCCCGCCCCTCCCCGACACCCTCGAGACCGCGGCCCACACCTACATGGAAAACCGCCTGACCCACAAATAAGCAGCAAAAAAACACGCCCACCCGGGCGTGTTTTTTATATTTCCGTTTCATCGGACAGCATGTCCTTGAACAAAATATTCCTGTAATCGCTGCGGCCATATAAAACACGGTCAATGAAGATGTCGGTGCCTGCGATCCGGTAAAAAACCATGTAGCTGCCGCTGACAAGATATCGGTAATCACTGCTGACATTGGAAATAGAGGAAAGCGGCGTGCCAATGTATGCATGATCCCGCAGCACACGGACCGTTTTGGTGATTTTCGCAACCGTGGAAATCGCTGCCTGCGGATTCTCCAGATCCTCTGCAATATACGCTTTGATTTCGGAAAGATCGTCCTGTGCGTCAGGAGAAAGATGCAGATCATTCATGCACGATCCCGAGATGTTCCTCTACGGCCTCCAACGTCAGCCAGCCTTCCGTTTCGCCGGATCTGCGCCCTTTTGCAAGTTCATTCATCAGGCGGATCGTCGCCTGCGTTTTCTCATAGTCCTGGATATCCACGATGGCATACCGGCCACGCCCGTTCTTTGTCAGAAAGACAGGAGCGCCCACGGCGACATCATGCAGGACTTCGCTGTAATTCCGCAGATCAGAAATGGGCTTGATATTCGGCATATTGATCAGCTCCTTTCTATCCCAGTATATCCGAATCTGCTGTAAAATTCAACAGCAAATTTACAGCGTCCTCGTACAGACCTCCCGGACTTTCGCCTGCAGGGCCTTAAGATCGGAGAAGGTGTCGGGCCGTTTGGTCTCGTCGCGGAGCAGGGCGGAGGGGTGATAGAGGGCGGTAAAGAGGATGCCGCCCTTTTCGATGAACTGCCCGTGCTCGCGGGTGATCTTGAAATCCGGTCGGATCAGGCGCATGGCGGCGATGCGGCCGAGGCAGACGATGATCTTCGGCTTGAGGAGCTTCGTCTGCGCGCGCAGAAAATCGATGCAGGCGTCCTGCTCGGTCTGCATGGGGTCCCGGTTTTTGGGCGGACGGCATTTGATGATATTCGTGATGTAGCAGTTGTGTCGGCCAAGGTCGATGATCGTGAGCATCTCGTCGAGGAATTTGCCCGCCGCGCCGACGAACGGCTCGCCCTGCAGATCCTCATTTTCGCCGGGGCCCTCGCCCACGAACAGCACCTCCGCGTCCTGTGGGCCGACGCCGAAGACGACATGGTGCCGCGTCTGCGACAGCGGACACCGCGTGCAGGACAGGCACGCGGACTGCAGCGAATCCCAGTTCAGCATGTGTACCTCCCTTATCTGCGGTCCGTCTCATCGAACGGCAGGTCATAATCCTCGCGGAACCGGCGGCGCCGGTCCTCCAGCGCGCGGCGGCGCTTTTCCATCCGCAGCCGGCGGATCTTCCGCTTGCGCAGCTGCACGAGCACGAACAGCACCAAAATCGCCCCCAGCGCGATCACGATAAACAGCACGACCCATTTCCACCAGTTGCGCTGGATATACGCGCCCGTCCCGGCCGCGGCGGAGGAGATCTCCGACTTGGCGACGTCCGCGATAGCCAGCAGCCTCGTCTGGCCGAGCACCTCGCCCGCGTACGTGACCGTCGCGGAGCCGAGCACGTCGCCCTCATGGACCGGCGCGTCGACGCTTTCGCTGTTGAGCTGGATCTTGGTCTCCAGCTGGTCCGGGTCGTAGTCGTTCGGAAGCAGGACCTTGATCTCGTCCTCCGGCGCGACGGCGACGGCCTCGGCGCCGGCGGAATTGTTGATCTTCACCTGATCGACCGGGTACAGCGGCGACATCAGCGTCAGGTAGGAATAGTTGTCAAAGCCATAGTCAAACAGGCGCGCGCACTCCGTGAAGTTCTCCATCAGAAGATCGCCGCTGTCGAGCACCGTCGTGGCCGCGCCGCAGACGATGCCGAGCAGATCCAGCCCGTCGCCCGTGGCCTCCGAGATGACGCAGCGCCCGGCCTGGCTCGTATAGCCGGTCTTGATGCCGTGCGCCCGGGGGTAGTATAGGGAGTTCGACATCGACTGGTAGATCAGCATATTCGTGGTCTTGAGCTTCGGGATATTCTGGCGCATGTTATCGTCGGGCAGCTTATATTCATACGTGTCGACGATCTGGCGGAAATTCTCGCTCTTGAGCGCGGCCTGTGTGATGATGGCAAGATCCCGCGCGGTGGTGTAGTGGCTCTCGTCGTGCAGACCGTGGGGATTGTTGAAATGCGTGTTGGTGCAGCCGAGCTCATAGGCCCGCTGGTTCATCATGCGTACAAAATCCGTCACCGAACCCGCAACGTGCTCCGCAATGACGTTGCATGCGTCGTTGCCCGAGACGACCATCATGCAGTACAGCAGATTCTCCAGCGTCATCTGCTCGCCCACCACCAGACCGGCCACGCTGGAATCCTCGTCCAGATCGGCCAGCGCGGATTCCGAGACCGTCACGACGTCGGACAGGTTCCCGTTCTCCAGCGCGATCAGGCAGGTCATGATCTTGGTAAGGCTCGCGGGATAGATCCGCTCGTCGGCGTCCTGCTCATAGACGACACGGTTCGTGTTGAGGTCGATGAGCAGCGCGGCCTTGGCCGCCACGGAAAACTGCTCCCGGGATGAGAGCAGCTGATCCTCGGGGACGCTGTCATCCGCAGCAGCCGCGTCTTCTGCGGAATTATCCGTGGCGGTCTGAGCATCCGCCTGCGCGTCAGCGGCGGGTTCGGCGGTGACTGCAGATACCGGCGCGCACAGCAGCTGTATCAGCAGCAGCGCGGCCAGCAGCAGGGCAGAAATGTTTGTCTTTTTCATTTTTATCTCCATTTTCTTCGCGTCTGGATTGTACAGCGGCGAAAAAATATGCTATACTGAATTTGAACATTCGCGCAGCTGCGCGTATTCTTGATTATTATACCATATTCATCCGGTATGTCAAATGGAGGCGCGCGTATGAAGAAATTGCGGGTTTCCCCGGCGCTGCTCGCGCTGTGCGCGGCGGTGCTGCTGTTCGTGGGCGCATTCTTCCTCGGCCGGGCTTCGGCGCTCGGAGAGGCGCGTATCACCGTGCAGCGCGCCGCACCCGAGTCCGACGCTTTGCAGATAGACGGCAGCGGGGAAGGGAAGCTCTGCCTCAATACCGCCACGCGAGAAGAGCTGCTTGCGCTTCCCGGCATCGGCGAAAAGACGGCGGACCGGATCCTCAGCTACCGCGATACCTACGGCCGCTTTTCCGCCGTCGAGCAGCTGATGGATGTGGAGGGCATCGGCCCGACGCTGCTCGAGCAGCTGCGCGGGCTCGTGACCGTGGACCAAACGGAGGGATGACATGAAAATACTTGTTGTTGATGATGAAAAGCTGCTGGTCAAGGGAATCAAATTCAACCTGGAAAACGACGGCTACGAGGTCGTGACCGGCTGCGACGGCATGGAGGCCGTCGAGCTTGCCGCGAGCGAATCGCCGGACCTGATCGTGCTGGATCTGATGATGCCGCGGCTCGACGGGCTGGAGGCCTGCACGAAGATCCGCGAATTCTCACAGGTCCCGATTATTATGTTAACCGCAAAATCCGAAGACATGGACAAGCTCCTCGGCTTTGAGCACGGCGCGGACGACTACCTGACCAAGCCCTTCAATATCCTCGAGCTCAAAGCGCGCATCCGCGCGCTCCTGCGCCGGGCCGGCGCGGCCAAAAAGCAGGAGCCGGAGCAGAAGCTCGTCTGCGGCCACATCACCCTCGACCGCAGCAGCCGCAGCGCCAGCCGCGAGGACGTGCCGGTCGACCTGACCGCGAAGGAATTTGACCTCATGGAGCTGCTGATGCGCAACCCGAACCGCGTCTACTCGCGCGAGACGCTGCTCGACGCTATCTGGGGCTACGATGTCAGCAGCGAGATCCGCACCGTCGACGTGCACATCCGCCGTCTGCGGGAAAAGCTGGAGCTCAACCCGGCGCAGCCGGAGCACATTCTGACCAAGTGGGGAGTTGGCTACTATTTCAAGTACTGAACGGCGCATCCGGCTGGTGCCGACCAGCTCGCAGCTGCGCAACGCGCTGGCGTATATGTCGATCACGGTGCTGGTGCTGGTGTTCCTGAATATCTACTCCGCCAGGGCCACCCGGGATCTGATGTTCAAGGCCAAATGCTCGTCCTCGCAGGATAAGCTGAAGGTCGTGACGTCCTCCTTTTCCGGCGTCGACGCCCTGACGCAGGAGACGACGGAGCAGATCATCTCCGTCATCGGCGACATGAACGTCACGCGCCTGCTTGTCACCGACGCGGCGGGCCGGACGCTCTATGATTCCGTGCCCGGCCAGAGCGCGGCGGGCAAGATGGTCCTGCTGCAGCAGGTCGTGCAGGCGCTCGAAGGCAACGACGTCTTCTGCTGCGTCTATGAGGACCATACCCTCAAAAGCTACGCTGCCGCGCCCATCCTCACGCATGATACGGTGGTGGGCTGCGTGTATATGATGGAATACGACGCCTCGCAGGGCGGCATCATCGCGAGCCTCGAGCGGACGATCTTCCGCGGCTCGCTGGTGCTGATCGGCATCCTGTTTTTGTGCGCGGTCGTCTTTTCCATGACGGGCTCGGGGCGTATGCGGCAGATCCTGACCTCCATGCGGCTCGTGCGCGAGGGCGAATACAGCCACAAGATCCAAATGCGCGGCTCGGACGAATACGCCACGCTCGCCACCGAGTTCAACAAGCTCACCGACAAGCTCCAGCAGACGGAGATCACCGAGCGCCAGTTCGTCTCGGACGCGTCCCACGAGCTCAAGACGCCGCTGGCCTCCATCAAGCTGCTGTCCGATTCCATCCTGCAGAACGAGATGGACGCGGACACGATGCGCGAGTTCGTCGCCGACATCGGCGCGGAGTCCGACCGCCTGACGCGCATGGCGCAGAAGCTCCTGACGCTCAGCCGGGCCTCGGCCGACGAGACGGAGGGCGGCGAGCACGAGGTCGTGGACGTGGGGCGGACACTCTCGCGCGTGTTCCGTATGCTCGTCCCGCTGGCCGACCGCCAGACCGTCGAGCTGACCGCCAGCGTGGAAAAGGGCTGCACCATCCTCTCGTTTGAGGACGACGCCTACCAGATCCTGTTCAATCTCGTCGAAAACGGCATCAAATACAACCGCGAGGGCGGCAGCGTCCACGTGCGCGTGCGCCACGCGGACGATACCGTCGTCATCGACGTCGAGGATACCGGCAGCGGCATCCCCGAAAGCGCGCTCCCGTCCATTTTCAACCGCTTCTACCGCGTCGATAAGGCCCGCAGCCGTCAGGCCGGCGGCGCCGGTCTCGGCCTTTCCATCGTGCATGAGATGGTCGGGCGGAATTTCGGCACGATCGAGGTCACGTCCAAGGTCGGCGAAGGCTCGCGCTTTACCGTGACCTTCCCCAGCTTCGGCTCCGGAGAGGAGGAAGACGGCGATGCGTAAAAACCGGAAAAAGCTCCGCCTGCTCGCGCTGCTGCTCGCGGCGCTCACGCTCTGCGGCTGCTCGGCCGCCGCGGCGGTGCGCAGGCCCGCCCAGCCCCAGCTGCAGCTCTACTACTGCCGCAAAGACAGCGGCGACACGAAGACCGGTGTATTGGGCACGCAGGAAGTCCCGGCGCAGACCGACCCCGCCGCCCTGCTCGAGACCTATCTGCAGGGCCCGGAGGACGAAGCGCTCGCGCTGCCCTTCACCCCCGGCGATACCTGTGCGGTCGAGTCTCTGCAGGACGGCGTCCTGACCCTCCGGCTGGAGCTGCGCGCGGCGGGGGACATCCGCACGTCCCTGATCTACGCCTGCCTGACCTGCACCATGACCCAGCTCGAGTCCGTCCAGTCCGTCGCCTTCCTCCGCACTGCCCAGCCGCAGCCGCAGACCGACGGCCCCTATACCGCGGACGATTTCGTTCTTCTTGACGCCTCGGCCGAGAACCCGGAATACGCCGTCCGGCTCTTCTATCCCGACAAAAACGGCCTTCTCACCCCCGTCACCACCGTGCTCGCCTGTACCGACCCGGACCAGCTGCCGCTGCTCGCCCTGCAGGCGCTCATCCGCGCGACCGTGCCGGTCAATCTCAGCCGCGTCGTCCCGGCGGGCACGCAGGTGATGGATATCTCCGTCTCCGACGGCACGGCCAGCGTGGTCCTCTCCGACCAGTTCATGAGCTGCGATACCTCCGCCGCCCGCGCGGGCGGCGCCGTGCGCTCCATCGCGGCGACGCTCTGCGATCTGAGCGGCGTCACCGCCGTCCGCCTCTCCGTCATCGGCGAATCCGGCCTGACTTATTACGACATTTCCGAGCCCATCACCCCCCAGCCGGCGTGGTTTTCGGAATAAAAATGGAAAACAGAAGATAAACAGGAATATAGCCCCTTGAAAACCGGATTTTAGCATGCTATAATCAAAAATACAAATACAGGGTCAAAGAGGCTAGCCTCTTTTTTCTTCCGCAGGAACTGCGGAAGAATGTGCTCTGCTAAAAAACGGGAGGATAGAATCATGAAAAAACGGATCTTGGCCTGCTTGCTGGCGCTGGTCATGCTCATCGGGATACTGCCTGTAACGGCAATAGCGATCGACGAGGAAGTTCCGACGGTGCCCATGCTCGATGTTTCCAAGTCGAAGACGGCGACCGCGCTGGACGCCGACGGCTCGACCCGCGTGACCTTGTCGCTGCCCAGCGCAGAGGAAACACTTACCAGCGATGTAGTGTTTGTGCTGGACGGTTCTTCGTCTGCGGATACAGACGTAGTAATAGAATCCTTGCGCCTTTTGAATAAGCTGAAAGAGGCCGCTAAGGTTAATGGTGCTACGGTGAATGTCTGCATTGTGAAATTCAAGCGGCAGGCGTTTAAATCGGACTGGTTTGACCTTGCAACAAATTTTGAAGGTATAGAAAAAGCAATGTCGACCAAGTATTCTGGAGGAACAAATATCCATGCAGGTCTTCTTGCAGGCAAGGAAGCACTTGAAGAGCACACGAATGTATCGGCAAGCAGAAAATATCTAGTTTTGGTTTCTGATGGCTCTACCTACCTGTACAGCAAGGATGGAAATTGGGCCAGTGATACACCGTTTACCCGTTCTTATCATCCTGCGAATCCCTATAACAGTTTTTCCGGCGGTTATTGGGATAATGGCTATTACGAGCCGAATAACTATCCGGAAGTCAATGTCCCTCGCCCTAAAGATACATCCGAAATTGCCGCATGGCAGAACTACCTGAAGGATGTGGAAAAGAGAAATGCGGCAAGTCATGGTGATGACTATGATTATCACTGCGAGTATGACAATAACTTTAACCAAGGTATCCCCAGCGCCGACTATAAGCCGCAGCCCTGTGTTAAACGGAGCGCCAACAACCGGGATATGGCATTCTATTATGCCGATCAGACCTGGCAGCAAATGAAAAAAGCTGGATATAATCTGTTTTCCATTGCTACCGAAGACGGTTCTGCAGGTGCAGGTAATTCTGATGATTCCCGCTGCTTCATGAATTACCTGAATGGTGGGCAGAGCCTTGATTTCTCTGACATTAAGAACGAGATCTTCTATGCTGTCGGCGCTGGCTCTACCGTCGAAGACTACATGGGCTACGACACCAGCAATGGCAACAACTATAACTTCGACCTTGTGCCCAATTCCCTGATCCTGACGGTCGGCGGTCAGTCGCTGGCGTCCTTGCGGGATGGCAATACGTATTACTTCGGCAATACCGGCGTAAATTTAAATGAAAATAACTGTCGCTTCATGGTCGAGTACACGCCCGCAAACGACGAAAATGAAAAGTTTGTCTGGACGATCAACGAGGCGGTATCGAATTTCAGCCGCGTCCAGCTCAGCTACCAGCTGCGCCTGCGCGATGACGCCCGGACATCCACGGATGGTTACTTCTACACGAACGTCTCTGCGACTCTGAAGCCGATGGACAGCAAGGGCGCCGAGGGTAAGGCGCAGGAATTTGAGCGTCCGAAGGTCAAGTTTGGCTCGGATGCGGACTATCTGCTCCCCATCCTGAACCTGAAAAAGGCGACGCCGAAGCTCAACACGCGTGACCACTTCGCCTACGTGCAGGGCTATCCTGACGGGACGGTCAAGCCCGCGGGCAGCATCACCCGGGCCGAGGTCGCGGCTATCCTCTTCCGCCTCATGGATGCCGACTCCCGCAGCCTGTACTACTCCACCGCCTCCGGTTTCCGCGACGTCGATTCCACCAAGTGGTATAACACCTACGTTGCCACCCTCAACAACGCCGGCGTCATCACCGACAGCCGCACCGGCTATTTCCGCCCCAATGACGCCATCACCCGCGCCGAGCTCGCCGCCATGCTGGCGCAGTTCGCCGAGAAGAAGTCCGCTGCGATCTACTTCTCTGACATCTCCGCGGGTTACTGGGCCGCAAACGCCATCGCCCTGACCGCAAATCTCGGCTGGATCAACGGCTACCCCGACGGCACCTTCGGCCCCGATAAGACCGTCACCCGCGCCGAGCTCATGGCCATGGTCAACCGCGCTACCGGCCGCGCCCCGAAGTCCACGAGCGCCCTCCTCTCCGGCATGAAGACCTGGAAGGACAACGCTGACACCGCCCGCTGGTACTACCTCGACGTCCAAGAGGCCACCAACAGCCACACCTACACCGGCGCCCCCACCGAAACCTGGACCTCCCTCACCGCCACCCCCGACTGGTCTCAGTACGAATAAGCGCCCCAAACAAAAAGGAACCATCCCCCGGATGGTTCCTTTTTTGCATCTGTCAACGCAGAAGTCTTGCCGCATGCGCCCCCAAAAAAAGCCTCCCCTTCCAGGGGAGGTGGCTCGGCGAAGCCGAGACGGAGAGGTCGTACCAAATTTGTGACAACCTCTCAGTCAGCCTTGCGGCTGACAGCATCCCTACCCCTTTTGTCCCTTCGGGACATTTCCCCCTGACAGGGGGAATCGGCCCCTGAAAGGGGAGCCTTTTCCGCTGCGGCGGGTTCACCCCTCAGGCCCTTCGGGCCAGCTCCCCTTGACAAGGGGAGCCTTGGGTGCGGGCGTAAAAAAGCTTCCCCTCATAGGGGAAGCCTTTTTCTGCAGAATGCACGGCTTGTATTCACAGCGAATAATCCGCGTCCCCGTTATCAGCTTTTTTGACCGCGGGGCGGCCGGGGATGCGGCGCAGGGGGTCGTAGCGGAAGCGGCGGCAGTGATGGTCGCTCGGCACGACGCCGCAGAACTGGCAGACCATCGACTCCCCGTCGATCTTCCCCGCAAACTGGCAGTAAGTACAGTATCGGTCGATCTTCTTTCGAAACAGCATGGCATAGCGGCCTTTCTTTCATATATGCCCCCATTATACACGACCTTCCCGCAAAATGCTATGGTACTTTTTGCGAAAATACAGCAGCAGCACCGACGAGAGCAGCAGCATGACCGGCCCCGCCGTCTCCATCATAGTGCTGGCTCCCAGAGTAGGTGCGCACCACCGCTCAGCCTGTGCCAGCGGCGCGAGCAGCAGCGTCAGCGCGGCGGCGATGGCCCCCTGCAGCACCTTGCAGCCCGGCAGCTGCCGCCCCTCCAGCCCCGCGTCCGCCGCGGCGGCCCGGCTCTGCGCGAGAATGCTGAGCCCGCCGAACGACAGCAGGAACGACGCGATGCACAGCTTCCAGACCGGCGCGAGCGTACACGCCCGCAGCGCCGCGCATCCGGCCGATAGTTCCAGCGCGCCCAGCGCCAGCGGCGCGGCGTCCGCCGGAAGATGCGCCCCCGCGGCCAGCCGCAGATACCCCGACAGCACGGAAAAGACCGTGACGAACATGCAGACATGGATGGCGCTCATCCCCGCCCGGCGGACCGCCTCGGAAAACGCCGCGGCAAAGTCCGGCTGCGCCTGCCGCTGCGGCGCGCTGTGGGCGCGCTGGGCAGCCGTCAGCGGCTTTGCCGTCAGGCGGCAGGTCAGCACCGCGGCAGCCAGCTGCACGCCGCAGAGCAGCGCCCCCGCGCCCGGATGCGCAAAGACCGCCCCGCCCAGGAAGCCAAAAATAAACGACGGCCCCGCCTGATTGCAAACCGCCAGCGCATGCTCCGCCTCATCCCGGCTCAGCTCGCCGCGCTCGTACAGAAGCCCCACGGCCTGCGCCCCGGCGGGATAGCCGCCCGTCATCCCGATCACGAACGCGCTCCCCGCGTTCGGCGGCAGCCGCAGCAGCCGCGCAGCCAGCCCGCCGAACCTCGCCGAGACCCGCGCCGAAAATCCGAGCAGAACGAACAGATTGCTGCAGACAAAAAACGGAAACAGCGACGGCAGAATGACCTGCCCGCAGAGCGTCAGGCCGCTGCGCACGCCCTCCGCCGCGGTCTGCGGCAGCGCGATCAGCACCCCGAACGCCGCCACCAGCCCCAAGCCCTGCGCGAGCATCCTTCCCCGGCGTCTTTGCATACGGCATCCCTCCCGGAGAAATCCTATGCCCGGCAGGAAAGAATTAGTCGGTCCGGCATAAGAATGGAGCAAAGGGCCGTGCGTTTCCCGCGGCCCGCAGAAAGGGGAGAGGTGGATACCGTGAAACTGCGTTCGTATCTGGCCGCCGCGGCCATGAAGCTGGGCCTCCCGGCGGATATCGCCGCAGGCCTGCCGCACATGGAGGTCAACGGCTTTCAGGAATGCTCGGTCGACCGCCATACCGGGATCCTGGAATATAACGAGGAACGGATCGTCATCGGGCTCAACATCGGCTGCCTCGTCGTCACCGGCCACGCGCTGCAGATCCAGCGCATGCACCGCGAGCGCCTGACGATCACCGGGCGGATCACCTGCCTGACCTATGGAGACGGAGGGACAGCCGGATGTGGCGGGTGATCTGGTTCTTCCTCGGCGTGACGCGCCTGCAGGTGACCGGCGCGAGCCCGGAATGGTGTCTGCAGCGGCTGGCAAAGGCCCGCGTCCCATTTCACTTCTGCGGCAAGCCGGACGCCTTCACGGCCGGGATCTGGATCCTGCGGAGCGATGAAGCGCGAGTGACCCGCCTCGTCCGCGCCGCCGGATGCGAATGCCATGTGGAGGAGCGGGGCGGCTTCCCGGCCATCTTCGGCGGGCTGCAGCGGCGGCTGTGGCTACCGGTCTTGCTGCTCGCGGCTGCCGCAGCGGCGGTGATCGTGCCGAAATTCGTCTTTTTCTACACTGTCGAGGGCAACGAGACCGTCCCGTCGGCGCAGATCCTGCGCGAGCTGCAGGAGCTCGGCGTCGGCTTCGGGACCTACGGCCCGTCCATCAAGCCGCAGGAGCTGAAAAACCAGATGCTCCTGCGCATCCCAAAGCTCCAGTGGCTGACGGTCCAGCAGAGCGGGATGCGTGCGGTCGTCGTCGTGCGCGAGCGGCCGGAGAAAGAGCCGGTGCTCGACCGGCGCTCGCCGGTCAACGTGGTGGCCTCCCGCGCGGGCGTTCTCACGCGCGTGCAGGCCGAGGCCGGCAACTGCCTCTGCGCGCCCGGACAGGCGGTGACGGCCGGGGAGCTGCTCGTCTCGGCCTATACCGACTTCGGCTTCAAAACGCAGGTGACCGCCGCCCGGGCCGAGATCTACGCCGAGACCATCCGCAGGGCCACCTGCGTTCTGCCGCAGCACCGGAGCGTCAAGGAGGCAAAAACCGCCCGCCGCAGCGCCGTATCGCTGCTGGTCGGTCGGCGGCGGATCGCGCTCTTTGGCGGCGGCATCCCGGAAAAGCCCTGCGAAAAGGAGACAAAAACCTACTGGCTGACCCTTCCCGGCGGCTTTTCTTTGCCGTTGGGGATTGCAATTACAGGAATTTATGAGTATGATACAAGAGATGAAATTCTGCAGGAAGCAAGCGTGCAGCAGAGTCTGCTCGGGCAGATCCAGACCCGGGCGCAGCGCGATATGATCGCCGGAACGATCCTGGACAGCCGCTGCCGCATCCAGACGGCGGACGGCTGCATCCGGCTGCGCGCGACCCTGCGGTGTGAAGAAATGATTGCCCGCATGCAGCCGGCAAACCTGAAGGAAGCGATCGAATGACAGAACGAACCATCAACGCCGAGCGCGTCGAGCAGCTGATCGACGTCTTCGGCTCCTTTGACGAAAATATCCGGAAAATTGAAGACGCCTTCGGCGTCCGGATCACCAACCGCAACAACGAACTCAAGGTCTCCGGCGACGAGGAGGCGGCCGACAAGGGCTGCCGCGCCATCGAGGCGCTGCTCGCGCTTGCCGCCAAGGGCGAGGAGATCGACGAGCAGAAGGTCCGCTATCTCATCAACCTCGTCAATACCGGCAACGAAGACCAGGTCAGCAAGATCGCCAAGGACGTCGTCTGCGTCACGGCCAAGGGCCGCCCCGTCAAGGCCAAGACCATCGGCCAGCAGAACTATCTGAAGGCGATCGAGAAAAATACCATCACCATCGGCGTCGGCCCCGCCGGTACCGGCAAGACCTACCTCGCCGTGGCCGAGGCCGTGGCGGCCTTCCGCGCCAAGGCGGTCAACCGCATCATCCTGACCCGCCCGGCCGTCGAGGCGGGCGAGCGGCTGGGCTTTCTGCCGGGCGACCTGCAGAATAAGGTCGACCCGTATCTGCGGCCGCTCTACGACGCGCTGTTCGACATGCTGGGGCCGGAGACCTACGGCAAATATCTCGAGCGGGGCAACATCGAGGTCGCGCCGCTGGCCTACATGCGCGGCCGGACGCTCGACGACAGCTTTATCATTCTCGATGAGGCGCAGAACACCACGCGCGAACAGATGAAGATGTTCCTGACCCGCCTGGGCTTCGGCTCGAAGATCGTCATTACCGGCGATATCACGCAGATCGACCTGCCGGGCGACAAGGTCAGCGGCCTGAAAGAGGCCATCCGCGTGCTCGACGGCGTGGAGGATATCCAGATCTGCCGCCTCACGCCCGCCGACGTGGTCCGCCATGTGCTCGTGCAGCGCATCGTCGCCGCTTACGACAAATATGAAAAGAGCTGTCTTCCGGACGACCGTGCCCGGAAGTTCACACAAAAACCGCAGACAAAGAGGAATCTGAAATGAAGCATCGTATCGTGATCCGCTGTGAAGCTCACAGCCTGAGCGATTTTGCGCTCAAGCATCAGATCGCCAAATGTATCACCGCCGCGCTGGACAAGCAGGGCGTCGGCACGCCCTGCGAGATCAACGTGCTCGTCACGGACGACGAGGGCATCCGCGCCATCAACAAGGCCTACCGCCAGATCGACAAGGCGACGGACGTGCTCTCGTTCCCGATGTTTGAGCTGACGCCCGGCAAGCTCCCCGCGTCGTGGGAGAGCTACAAGGATCCGGATACCGGCCTTGTACCGCTCGGTGACATGGCCATCAGCCTCGAGCGGGCCAAGCAGCAGGCGGCCGAGTTCGGCCACAGCGCCCGCCGCGAGGTCGGCTACCTCACCATCCATTCCATCCTGCACCTGCTGGGCTATGACCATGTAGACGAAGGCCCGATGAAAAAGCAGATGCGCGCCGCCGAAGAGGCGATCCTCGCCGAAATCGAACTGCCGAGATGATGGAGCAGAA
>ERZ773139.270-NODE-270-length-74013-cov-4.491022_pt1 | contig 74013 bp, 105 predicted proteins | sample MGYA00580854_ERZ773139 | MGnify/ENA primary metagenome ERZ773139 (study PRJEB29015, sample SAMEA2737809) | human gut metagenome | biome: human gut; feature: human-associated habitat; material: faeces | place: China | collected 2012 ...
TGTGAGATTTTATTGTTGCAAAGTTATGGAAATTATGAATATTTTGTGCAATAATATTCTTATAATATAAAAATAGCTCCCTAGTTCGTCCGCTGACGAGGGAGCTATTTAACACAAAAACTAAACTAGACACATTTTTGGAAATCTAGTTGTATATTCTGTATATCAATTATATAGTCCTGCTTTTTTTTATGGTTCGACCATAATTCGACCATTTGATGTTTTATGTACTATCAAGATTTCTATATTTCATATTTTATATTACTTTAAATATTATATTTGCGCATTGTCAAACTAAAATAGTGCGTTTATGAAATCGTTATTAAAAAATGTCCTAAGAAGGATAAGTAAAAAACAATCTTCTAAAGAAGATAATGCAACAGCCTTTTATCCCCAGTGTTGTGCAAAAGTGGATGATTCCGCTCGTATGCGTATAAAAATGTCTTATGACCAAAATGTAAAAGAAACTATATCAAGCTTGAAAACACTTGCTAATGATATGTCTAGTGGCTTTGTTACTTTTAAAAAGTTTCAGACTAGGCGTTATCAATACAACCCGGATGCAGATGCAACTCTATATGCTTCAAGACTGCTTCGTGCAGCTTCTATATTGGAGTTCCTATTAACTGATCCTGATAATAAATCTTAGAGATTCATTTTTTCAGCTAGAGCAGAGAGCCCTATCAGTAGTTCAGTTATATTTTTGGCTTTTCCGACAACATCATCAACTTTCGCTGCTGTATCAGGGCTTAACTCCTTTTCTAATCGTTCTAGCTGCATTTGAAATGTATCAAAACTTAATATATATAAGTCTCTTTCAACAGTGAATCCCCCTTTTTCTGCAAAATTGAATATTTCAAAATTCAACGTAAGATATTCAATACCATATCCTTTATAGTCAATAAATCTCCTATTTTTGAACTCCTCTAAAACTATTTCATATTGTTCTTTACTGATCCTAAGGTCTGGTATATCTTTATAATTTAGTTTAGCTGTTCTTTTCCCGTTTGCTACAACCAAAATATAATTTAATACTTTATCCTTTTCTTCAGCTGTTATAACTAAAGGATATTCTCTTTCATCTTTTGGGGGTACAGTTCTAATTGGGCGCATATTTGAAAAAAATATTTATTCTATTGTTTATATAGTTTCATTCTAGTATCACTGTAATACATTATATCTTTTTCTATTTCGCAGGGAATTGTTAAGTTGTCTTTTTCTACTATTAGATTCACTATATTGTTATTTATAGAGTATTTACCTGATACCGTTTCTTTCCATTCATATTCTAAATCCTCATTATCATCTGCAACATTATATATTGTGAAAGATTTTAAACCAAAAGATATAGCAAAGAAAGGTCTTAAATAAGGAGTTCCTTCTTCAAACGACAATCGAGTTTTGCCATACCAATCTTTTGTAGAAGTCCATGTTGTTCCTGCTAAGTTAATACTGTCATCAGAACATGAGCTAAATATCAGTACTAATAAAAGGGGTAGTATAAAAAAAGTTTTTTTCATACATATATATTTATCCTATATTTCGTTCATTCTTCAACATAGCCAGTTCACCCTTTAATTTTTGGTTTTCTTCCAAAAGCCGTTGGGTAAGCATTGTCTTCTCATTGATTTCATCCTGCAAATTGGCTATGGTATATACAATACTTTTCAATTTGTCCATTCCTGGTTCTGTTTCTTCTTTTTGAATGAGCATGGAACCAGTTCCTCTTAACAACCATTCTGCGGAAATTTCCTCAAATGAGGATGAAATTGCTATTATTGTTGCAAGGCTAATTTCTCTTTTTCCTATCAGTTGATTATTAATAGTTGTGGGCTTTAATCCACACTTAATAGCAAATCCCCTCTCTGATAGCCCTGAATAGGTTATTACTTCTTTAATTCTGTTTATCATAATCAATCAAAAGTTAAATATCCACAAATGGGGATATAAAATAGGTTTTAAATTTTTATATATCCACATTTGAGGATATATTTGCATCATAAATCAATCAATCATACAAACATACAAAAATTGATTGATAAAACCAATTAAAAAATAACGATTATGAGCTACAATTTATCACAAATAATGAAGTCTGCACACCGCAATTACAAGAAGGGTGGAAAAACATTTTCAGAGTGTTTAAAATCTGCATGGAGCTTCGCAAAACTCCAAGAAAGTTTCTCACCGGAAGCAGTGAAATCAAGAACTGATAAATTTTTAGCTGAAAGACATGAAGCTATGAGCAAGACTGCCAAAGCTACACCTAGCAAGGAATATAATAACCTTAATATTCCCGCTTCCGCTTACTACAACCCAAATAGTACTCATTACGGTGCACATTACGTCGGAGATTAATCAAATTATACAACAATGGATAAAAGAACCGAACTAGAAATACAGCGAGACAAATATGAAGCTGTGATTGAAGAACGAGACGCGTTGATCAGCTCTTTGAGAGGTGAAAATGAAAAACTCAAACGAGATTTAGAATCAGAACGTGGATTTTATAGAGAGAAAGTTTCCCAATGTGATGATTTGAAGAAATTTATTGAATCGCAACGAAACTTAATGGACATAGTTTTGAAGAACAACCAAAGTATTCTCTAACCCTCACTAAAGTCAAACCAAACCGCCGGTTATCCGGTACCCAGTCCGGTCTTTGAGCCTGCCCTTGAAGGGAGACTGGGAACAACAGAGAAGAGTTCTTTGACATATTGGTAAAATGGTGTTTTGGAAGCTGACACATGCCGAAAGGGATTACTGACGTAGGCGGGCTTCTCAACGATATAATGCTGTGGTTAATGGTCAAGCCGTATCGTTGTAAAACTAAATCAGTTAGACGTTTGTCGGCAAATCGTGGCATTTGCTTTATGTATATAAAGGTGATGTAGCTTAGTTGGTTAGAGCGCATGTTTCTACATGAGGTCGGCGGTTCGAATCCGTTCATCACTTCAGTGTTTAATTGACGTTACAACTGCGTGTATATCTTATAAATTGCATAGGCTGTTAAACTAATAATAAAGAATAGAAATGAAATGTAGGAAATTGACTCACAAATTGCGAAGATTTTATTGCGTGGTACGGCTGGCGTTACGGTCATTTTGGAATTGTATAAGCTATAGAGGATATATTCTTCTACCCGTTTTTGAGCGTTGCGTATCATCACGTTGCTCATTGCTCGATTCTCGTATATGGTTATACACGAAAAAAGGATGGATAGTGCGTTTGAACATATTACCACCAATAGTAAAATTCGACTGCAAGCGTTGTTGGTTGAAAGATTGCTTAAAGAAACAAGTACAGCAAAAGTAGCAGATGCAACAGTCAACAGAGTGCTTTGGAGTCTGAAAGTCCATTCGATTTTTTTCTCTAAAGTTTCTTTGTAGTATGAAACTACTTTTTCTTCATTATTCATATTTTCTTGTTTTTTGATTTGACACTTCAAAAATAAGAAAATCCCCCGTTCCTTTTTTATTAGTGAATAATCTTGGAACGGGGGAAATTTATTAATCAATTAATAATCACATGATTCAAGTAACAATTAAAAACGATAGGAATGAGAATTTGGAAGATGCCACATTCTCATTGCATGTAGAGAATATGCCGATAAAATCAGCTAAAATAGTAGCCGAAAAGCTTCCTGCTATGATACAGAAAGCTTTTTGGGATTATGCAGATTGTAAAGTCGGGTTTAATCGAGATAAAAAGAGAGATAATGAATGAATTTCTTCACTTAATTTTTGATTATACGTCCCAAAGTTAAGTAAATCCTCCGAATAAAGCGTGATGCTGCCGATCGAATTGGTTCGGGGGAGCTTTTATTTTAAAATTAATCAGTATGGAAAAAGAAATAGAAAGACGCAGTATAATCAATGTTTTGCGAAACATGGACGTTGGTGCAATAGAAGTATTTCCTATCATTCAAAAAACGTCTGTTACTTACACTTTAAATGCTCGGCTTTATAAAGAAAAAGCTGAAGGAATGGTTTGGAAAACAAAGTCAGACGTAAAAAATATGCAGTTTATAGTAACTAGAATTGCGTAACTACCTTGTTTGTTGAGATGATTAGAGGTGAAATGGCTGAAATATTGCTAGATAATATTCTCCGTCTGTTTTCTACAGAAACGTTTGGAAAAGATAAGTCTGCGTATTATGTGGGTGGGGAAAAGAAATTGATGAATCTTATAGAAGCGGGTAAGATTGAAAGTGATAAGCCCGCTAATGTACAAAACGGCAAGTGGCATTGTAATGCTGCTCAAGTATTACTTCATTGCCGATGTGCGGGAAGGAAAGTTAAATCTAAAAAACGGAAGAAATGAAAAAGATTAAAGTGATACAGTATGCCATGATGTTCATTGCCTTATGGACAACACTGTATCTTATAGATAGCATTGAAGTTAGCAAGAAAGAATTTATTGCTGCTTTTGTATTGGTGACTGTCGTATCAGTGAATTATATCTGTTTTCGATACTACGAAGATAGGAAACAAAATAAAGATAGCCTGTGAAGGTCTGCATTGCTTAATTTTAGTATTTGTCATGTTTATTTAGCCCGGTTCGCCGGGCATCTGCCGGGATAGCCCAGTTGGTTAGAGCGCATGTTTCTACATGAGGTCAGCGGTTCGAATCCGTTTCCCGGCTCAACTCAATCAGAGTTAAGTAACCCGTGAGGGGGAAAATATATTTGCATTATATATACAATCAATGTAGCCGGAAGCGTCTGGCTACGACCTGAAGGAATGGCGGAATTGGTAGACGCAAGTATGCAGGTAGATTGAAGAAAGTCATACATAGGTAATCTGTCATCCCGGTTCGAGTCCGGGTTCCTTCACAGAGAATTTTTCTTTTTATGTTTAACTAATGTTGCCAGCGAAAAGGACGCTGTAGGGTTAAAGCCCCTGTTATTTGAGTTTTAATTGTTCTATACTATTCCGGTGTGCTTTGAACGGCTATCCGGAAGCAAGAAGCTCGTGAGAGTGCTATTTAATAGTTAATGTCGTGTTTTATTTTGTGTTTGTGTTCTAGGTGAATGGTTCGTGAGAATAGTTCACTTAAAACGGATGGCTGGTGTAATTGGCAGCATACGCAGATATGCGTGATGTGGGTTCGATCCCCACGCCATTCACCCTTCTGATCCTAATTAAATTATAGTAGTTCATGAGTTTTGTTTTGTGTTTGTGATTGGGGTGTATGGTCTGTGAGGATAGTGCACCTTTTTAATTAATCGGGCGGATATGTATATCGTTGGTTGAAACTGCGGTGAGGTGCACCAATATTCCGTGAGACCGGTTCGACTCCGGTTCCGTCCACTAGCATTTACATTATGTATAAATCAGGGAGCCGTACACCCTTCAAGCGTAGCCGTTCCATAAGGTACATTGGATTATTCATATTATTCTTATTTTTCTGCCTGTACAATATCGTACAGGCAGTTTTTACTACCTGAAAATGGCGTTAAAATGGCGAAGTTTCTGTTTGCTAAACTTGTCAATAACGATTACCTTTACTGATGTAATGAGCTAAAAGTCAAACCATTAATTTCAGAATTATGAAAGAATTAGTAACCATTCAGCAAAAGCTGAAAGCCCCCAAACGGCAGTATAATACTTTCGGTAAATACAAGTACCGTAGTTGTGAGGACATTCTTGAATCAGTGAAACCTGTTCTTGCTGAAACAAAATGTACATTAACTCTAAGTGATGAGATGATCGCAGTAGGTAACAGGATCTACGTAAAAGCAACTGTTACTTTGACTAATGACAAAGGAGAAAAAGAAATAACTACTGCTTTTGCAAGAGAAGAGGAAACAAAGAAAGGAATGGATGGGAGCCAAATTACTGGAGCTTCATCTTCTTATGCAAGAAAGTACGCTCTTAACGGTCTGTTTTGTATTGATGATGCGAAAGACAGCGATTCAACCAATACTCATGAGAAGGAAGATACACAACAGCCTGCAAAAACACCTGCTAACACTGCTCCTGTATATACAGGTGCTCAATTAAAAAATGCTATTGCTGACATGCTTGCCGTCAAAAGCAGAGCTGAACTTGAAAAAGTATGGTATGGCAATCCGGCTATGCAAAATGATAAAGAGTTTGTAAACGCCTGTATGAATATGGGCAAAATTTACCCGGCACAATGATAGAGTTAGTTAAATCGAGTGTGGTTTTCTCAGAAGAGAATCACACATATTTTCTTGGTGAAAAGCAGCTAAAAGGTATTACCGGAATGATTAGCCGGCAGTTATTTCCCAATAAGTATAAGGATATTCCAGAATACATATTGAAAAGAGCCGCTGAAAAAGGTAGTCGTATTCATGGACAATGCCAGTTTGCTGATGTAACAGGATTGCCACCCGAGAGTATTGAAGCTATTAATTATATCAGGGAAAGAGTAAATGCCGGATATAAGGCTTTTGCCAATGAGTACACTGTTTCAGACAATGAATATTTTGCATCGAATATTGATTGTGTTTGGGAAAAGGACGAAAAAATCAGTCTTGGTGACATCAAGACCACTGCAAGCCTTGACCGTGAGTATTTGAGTTGGCAGCTATCAATCTATGCCTATTTGTTTGAACTTCAAAATCCACTAATTAAAGTTGATAAACTGTTTGGCATTTGGTTACGTGGAAATAAGTCGGAATTAGTCGAGATTGAGCGTAAGCCGGATGCAGAGGTTAAGAGATTACTGGAATGTGAGATTAATGGTGAACACTTCTTACCTAATGCTCCTGTTCCCACTGATGGGAAACAGCTTATTCCTATGCAATTAGTAAATACTATTATTGATATAGAGGAACAGGCGAGTTATATCGCTGAAGTGCAGAAAGGTTACAAGGAACAACTTAAATCAGCCATGCGTGAGAATGGAGTCAAATCATGGGACGCTGGCCGATTGCGTGTTAGCTATACTCCCTCTTCAACGGGTAAGAGTTTTGATACAAAGAAATTTCAGGAAGATCACCCGGAACTATATTCTCAATATTTAAAAACATCAACTAAAGCGGATAGTATTCGTGTAACTATAAGGGAGGAAGGAAAATGAGTGTCAATAAAGTAATTCTTATTGGGCGTGCCGGTAAAGATCCAGACGTGAGAACATTGGACGGTGGAGCAAAAGTAGCTTCTTTATCTTTTGCCACAACAGATAAGGCGTACACCTTACAAAATGGAACCCAGGTGCCGGAACGTACAGAATGGCATAATCTTATTTTTTGGAATAAGACTGCTGAAATAGTTGAGAAGTATGTCCATAAAGGAGATAAGTTGTATATAGAAGGTAAGTTACGCACTCGTAATTATGACGATAGCAAAGGAGTTAAGCGCTACATAACTGAAGTCTTTGTTGATAGTATCGAGATGCTTACACCGAAGGTTCAGCAACAGGCTGCTCCTGTACCTCCACCATTACCAACGCAGCAGCCTACACAGAGACAACAACAGGTACAACAGCCTGCATATCAGCAACAGCAATTCCAACAGGCACCACCGCCTAATGATTTACCATTCTAAAATATGGCAGAAGCTATTCTAACAAAACAAAATGGGGTAGTCACAATGGATAAGTCGTTTGACTACCTCTGTTCCACGCTCAAAAATGGAACTTACACAGTAAGTATCAAGAGAAAGGTAGAACCGCGTACCCTGTCGCAGAATGCGCTCATGTGGCTGTGGTTTGCCTGCATTGAGAGGGAGACAGGCACGGATAAGTTAGATGTTCATGATTACTATTGCCGGAAGTTTCTTCCACGGCAAATATGTATGAATGGAAATATTGTTTCGGTTGTTGGAAGTACTTCTAAATTGAATACGATCCAAATGAAAACTTTCATGGATAAGGTTCAGGCTGATGCTGCCACCGAATTAGGAATCAATTTGCCATTGCCTGTTGACCAGTACTATAAAGATTTTATTAATGAATACCTGCATAGGTAAGTATTAACTAAAAGTTTAATTAAAATGGATTTGAATATTTCAAAAGCAAAATTGACCAAAAAGGGATGTCTTGAAGTGGTCTATGCAGACAAGGAGGGAAACGATATTGTTTTCAAGGGGATTAATCCTGTTCATCCGGATTTGAAGGATTCGCTAAACAAGCTCATACCCTACATTGTCGATATTACAGAACAGAAAGAATCCCAGTACATTAATTGGGAACGTCCAGAGTCATGTCTTGAAGATGAGTTCTTCAAAAAGTTCAATGTAACCGGCGTTAGCATTGGTGGTGACTCTTCTTTTGAGGTTTGTGTGTTGACAGGTAAGCGAACCCTTATGACGAGCAAAGTCCTTAATCTTTGTTCTCCTGGTATTGGATTCGATCCGGACAATGAATCGTATGTGCATTGTGAGGAGTTTCGTGATGCTGTTTACAATTTCTTGTATGAAGCAGAACTCTATGTTACAGAGAATAAATGTTCAGAGATTCAAAAGGAGTTCGAGTTTAAAGATGGTGATGACCCATTTGGGAAAACAGATGAAGCTGCTGATGCATTAAATGAGGATGGTGATGATAATGATATACTCTCAACTGTTGAACATCAAGAATTAGTATTAGAACCTGCTTCATGAAACCAATCTATGTGACTAAGACGCCCAATCTGTATCGGATTCAGTTCGAGTATCACCCAAAGCTGGTCGAGGTCATAAAGATGATACCAAGTAAGCCACGCTATGACGGGACAGACCGGGCGTGGCTTGTTAGTATCAATGATGCGCGTTATCCTGCTGGACGTGACGCCAATTGGTATGTGAGAGCTTTTTCGCAATGGGCTGTTCAGATGCGTTATTGTTCTACTGTCAAGGAACGTGAGGTTACTGAAGATATTAATTATGATATTCCTCCGATGAAACCTTTTGTCGGTGAACACTATATGTTACTTCAACCTTACGAGTATCAACTTGAGGGAGTACAGTATGCAATAGAGCACAAACGCTGTTTTTTCGGTGACCAGCCCGGATTAGGTAAAACATTGCAAGCTATATGTGCAGTTGTTAAGGCACATAAAGAAGCACCCATTTACGGTGAATCTTTTCCAGTACTTGTAATTTGCCCTGCTGCATTGAAAGTCAACTGGCAACGTGAATTCAAGAAATTCGCAGGGATTAACGCCATTATACTTGATGACAGAAACCGGCAGTCCTGGCAGTCCTTTTATGAATGTATGAGGTCAGATGGTAGTCCTCTATGTGAAGTATTCATTACTAATTACGAGTCATTGAACAAGTTCTTTGTGAGGTCTGTAAATAAGGAATCCAAGTTCACAATGAAGAGTATTGCTTTCGATCAGCGTGTTTCTTTGTTCAGGTCTGTTATCATTGACGAATCTCATAAATGCAAATCAAGTAAGACACAGCAAGGAAAGTTTGTAGAAGGCATCTGCAAAGGAAAACGTTATGTATTCGCATTGACCGGTACTCCTGTAGTCAACAATAATACAGACTTGATACAACAGTTGAAAATATTAGGTCGATTAGAGGACTTTGGAGGTTATAGCCGGTATGTTGAAAGGTATTGTGATGGTCCCAAACAGGCATCCAACGTTAAAGAGCTAAATTGGCGACTATGGAATACTTGCTTTTTTCGTCGTGAGAAGTCAAAGGTGCTTACACAACTTCCGGACAAGACCCGTCAATACTTGACAGTTGATATCACTACCACCAAAGAGTATAAGGCTGCCGAGGCTGATATGGTAAAATACTTGAAGAAGTACAAGAATGCTTCGGACGAACAAGTGCAGAAATCAATGAATGGTGCCGTCATGGTGCAGATGCAGCTTTTAAAACAGATATCCGCCAGAGGTAAAATCAAGGCTGTTTGTGAATTTGTCCATGATGTTATCGACGGTGGTGAGAAGCTGATACTTTTCGGTTACTTGAAAGAAGTTGTAGCAGAACTGAAAAAGGAATTTCCTAAAGCTGTAACTGTAACAGGTTCCGATAATGTCAACCAAAAGCAATATGCCGTTGACTCTTTCCAAAATAATCCGGATTGTAAACTGATTATTCTGAATTTCAAATCGGGCGGTACCGGGCTTACTTTGACGGCTGCCAGTCGAGTAGCATTTATTGAATTCCCATGGACGTTCAGTGATTGCGAACAGGCAGAAGATCGGGCGCACCGTAACGGTCAGAAGAACAACGTTAACTGCTATTACTTCTTAGGTAAGGATACTATCGACAAGTATATGTATGATGTGATTCAAACAAAGAAGAACATTGCCAACGGTGTTACCGGTACGGACGATCAAGTAGAAGAGAATATGGTGAATCTTGCAATGGACTTGTTTAGGGATAAATTATGAAGCTGTTTAGATTAGTTATAAATGGGCAGAAAACTCATATTCAGGAATACAAGAAAGAAATGTTGTTCGGTCCTGAATGGGAAACCTTAATATCCTTTGTCGGTTGCAGGAACAGGTGTAAACAAATCGTTGACCTTCTAAATGAATGTGCTACGATTTCAAAAAACAAGCAGAAAAATGACTGAAGAAGATATTCGTAAATTGGAGGTGAAATATTCTGAAACTAAGATACAACACATTTGTGTAACTTGGTTCAGAGAAACGTTTCCCAATGTAGGCCCTTTACTCTTTGCTATACCAAACGGCGGCGTCAGAACAAAGAAAAGCGGTGCTATGCGCAAATATGAAGGTGCCATCGCTGGTGTTGCTGACTTGATTCTGCTTTTTCCTCGCGGTGGTAAGAGCAGTCTTTGCATAGAGATGAAAACTCCACATGTAAAAGGTAAACGTGCTGGAACGCAGTCTGATGAGCAAAAAGAGTGGCAGGCATTGGTAGAGAAATATGGTAGTGTATATGTCGTTTGTCATGGGTTGATTGAGTTCATTAATAGCATTTGCTATTATCTGAAAGCTGATCCTCAGCCTTATATAAACAATGTCTTACGGAATTATTATAAATTGATATGACTTATATTGAACTTATCAATAGGTTTTGGGAACTTGACGAAAGCTGGCAATTTTCCTGCTGTGAAACGAGGCTTTATTTTTACTTGCTAAAAATTGCGAATCGTTTAGGCTGGGAGGATAACTGGACACGTAGTGATACAAAGGTGTCATCTGACGTGGGAGTGTCTGTAAAAGTATTCAAGTCCGCCCGAAATAGATTAGTTCAAGCAGGTCTTATTGAATGTAAACAAGGCAATGGAAGAGGCAATAAATCAACGTATTCTATCAAAGGTGTACAAAAAGGTATGCAAAATATACCACCTTTACGGCATCCTTTAGGGACACCTTTAGGGTACCCTTTAGGTACACCTTTTCAAGAAAGTTCCCCCATACCCCCTAAAGAAGAATATAAGACAGAGACAAAGACAAAGAAAGAACCCCCTAAAGGGGGTAAGAAAGAAAGTAGCTCTGGCGAGCTTTTCCCATCCTCTAAACCGGAGAAACCTAAAAGAGTCGCAAAAGAATTTATTGCTCCTACGCTTGATGAGGTTATTCAACACTTCATCAAGCAAAATGCTCCGGAACGGTTAGATGATTGGCAAGAGCAAGCAGAAATATTCTTCAATCACTTTGACTCGATAGGGTGGAAGAATGCCAATGGAGTGAAAATAGAGCGGTGGGATTCCAAAGCAAACCTTTGGATACTGGATCGTATTCGTGAAAATCGAAAAAATGAATTAGACCATGACGGAAGAGGAAAAGAATTTATCAAGCAAACTTCAAAATTTGATGGAGAAGGAAGCCGGAAAGCGCAAGCTGACGCTCCAACAGATAGAGAATCTGATACAAAGGCACAAGGAAAGTATTCAGGACGTTTCTGAATATGACTTAACTGACACGCAAGAGTATTACAGCCATTGGAATTTAATATCTAACCTTGGTACAGATTATACAGAACGGGAGTTTAGAAAATTTGATGTTGATGAAAACAACTCTAAACTAATTCAGTTTCTTCTGTACTACTTCAACGGATGCCGGTATGCTCAAAATGTGTTTCCGGAAGAGAATTACAAAGTTCATAAGAATCTTTTGCTCGTTGGTGAACCAGGTACCGGGAAAACAATGTTGATGCAGATTTTTGCAGATTATTTGAAACTCACTTGTAACTCCAATGCTTTTGAAAACTTGTCTGTTACTCAAATGATGAATTATTATAAAATTCACGGGCATATTGACTTGTACACTTACAATGAGAATCAATCTAAAGGGTTTAAACCAAATCCCTTTAATATCTGCTTGAATGATATCGGTCTGGAAACGGAAAATCAAAAATCGTATGGTACCAGCCTCGATTCGGTTATTGATGAATTTCTTTATGCCCGGTATGAGATTTTTCAACAATACGGCAAGAAGTATCATATAACATCGAATCTTGGCATAGCCGAATTTAAGAAACGTTTCGGGCCAAGATTAGTGGATCGCTTTAAAACGTTTAATGTTCTCCCTCTATGTGGTGAGAGCCGTAGAATATAGCTACTATGAAAGTTGTAATTTACTGGGTTACTAAAGATCCGGATAAAATTGTTCGTATCAGAGAGCGTTTCGGCATTGGAACTTATCGAAGTGTGAACGGTGAAACTCCTGCTGAAATACGAGAAGAAGATATGGAACTTCTTCGGGAAACTGAAAGAAGAGGATTTATTCAAATACGTAATAAACCTCAATAAAAATGGCGTTAAAATGGCGAAGTTTCTGTTTGCTAAACTTGTCATTTTATGATAACTTTACTGATGTAATAAACTAAAAGTCAAACCAATATAATTAAATTATGGAAGTACAAAACATTAGAATTGACCTTATCAGTCCTTCTCCTTTGAATCCGAGAAAGACGTTTGATGAAGCAGCTCTTCAAGAGCTTGCAAGCAACATTGAAAAGCAAGGTTTATTGCAACCTATCACTGTCAGAGTTGCTAAATCCGAGGAGATGACTAACCTAGAAACCGGAGATGTTACCCCACTACCTTACACATACGAAATTGTTTGCGGTGAGCGTCGTTTCCGGGCTGTGTCACTTTTGAAAGCAAAGGAAGATGAAGCGAATGTTGCAAAAATCAAAGCCCATCGAAAAAAGTCGGAAAAATTTCAGACAATATCCTGCATTGTCAGAGAAATGACAGATGATGAGGCTTTTGAAGCGATGATTACCGAGAATCTTCAAAGAAAAGATGTTGATCCCATCGAAGAAGCTTTTGCCTTTACGCAGTTGGCTGAAAAAGGACGAACTTTGGAAGATATCGCTCTTAAAATAGGAAAGTCTACCCGGTTTGTTTTTGACCGTATTAAATTGAATTCTCTTATTCCTGAACTAAAAGAGCGGGTAAGAAATGGAGATATACCATTGTCCGGTGCTATGATTCTTTCTAAATTGGATGAAGATACTCAAAAAGAGTTTCATGAGGAGGAGGAAGAACAATGTACTACTGCTATGATTCGAGAATTTGTGAGTAATTCTTTCATGGAGCTTGGTAACGCACCTTGGATTAAAGATGATTCCGATAATTGGGAAAATACCGATATTAAATCATGTTCTCAATGTGAGAATAATACGTGTAATCATGGTTGTTTGTTCTATGAAATGAATAGTAAGGATGCTAGATGTATCAATGCTGCTTGCTATGAGAAAAAACAGATTGCTTATGTGACGCGGAAAATTCAACTAGAATATGAACATCTTGTTAAAGTTGGCGAACCTCTTTCATTTGGAAAAACAGTAATTATCGCTAGACGTCCCGATACATATTGGGGAGAAGATAGAAAGGTTTTCTATGAAAAAACTTTGGAAGCTGTTAAACAACTTGGATTTGAAATAGTTGATCCTGATGAAATCTTTAGATGTAAGTGCTGGTATTCAGAAGATGATGAACGCACTTTGAAAATGCTTGAAGATGGAGAAGTTTATCGTTGTCTTTCATTTTTTGGACATTATTCTCCCGAATTTAACGTTAGTTTCTATTATGTTAGAAAAGCAACGGCTTCCTCTACTTCCGCCGTTGCCGATCTAAAAGAGATAGAAAGGGAAAAAATAAACGCCCAATTAAAAAGAGCGAAGGATATAGTCAAGGAGAAGTCTGCTGAAGAAATGCGTAAGTGGGCGCAAGAGAAAACATATTATCAGAGAACAAAAGAATTCTCTGAAAATGAACAACTTGTTTTTGATGTGCTGGTTCTTAGCGGTTGTAGCAGTACTTATCTTGAAAAACTGAATTTGAAAAAATGGAATGGTGAGAGTGATTTTGTAAATTATGTCAAAAACAACCAAGCTGACCGACACCAATGGTATAGAGCCTTTATTGCTGAATGCTTATCATCGAATAATGTGAATTTCTGCTCCTATTTGCAAAAGTGTCAGAAAATTCTTTTTGCAGAACAATATCCGGATGATTTCAAAGCGCTCTCTAAGAAACTTGCGGATTCATATGATAAGAAAGAAAAGAAGCTCAAAGAAAGATTGAAAGAGCTAAATAACGATAACACAGAGGAAGCCTAACGGTTTCCTCTCTTTCTTGATATGCTTATGAGAACTTGGACTAATGAGCAACTCGCTATACTTGATAGCGAGTATCCAACTGCTAATTTAAAAGAGCTTGCTGGTCGCCTGGACAAAACACCTGAGGCTGTGAAGGCAAAAGCCTTAATACGTAAATTAAAACGTTCGCCAGACGTGAGGGTTTGGAGTCCGGTTAAAAGACAAAAGCTAATAGCTCTTTATCCCGATCATACCAATCTTGAAATAGCTTCGATGCTTGGTTCAACTGAAAGTGCGGTTGCTGGTATGGCTTTCAAACTAAAATTGAGAAAATCTGCAAAGTTCTTATTTGAACATTCCTCAAAGGGTTTCTTCCCCAAAGGGCACCAACCAATGAATAAAGGACGCAAGCAAACGGAATACATGTCTGATGCTCAAATTGAAAAAACGAAAGCTACACGTTTCAAAAAGGGATGTATCCCAAAGAACCATAAAGAAGTTGGATATGAACGTATAACCCGTGATGGTTACATTGAAGTGAAAACTGCTGAACCGAATGTCTTTGAGCTTAAACACCGGCTTGTATGGATTGAGCATAATGGTGAAATACCTCCTGGGTACAATATTCAGTTCAAAGATGGAAATAAGCAGAATATTTGTATAGATAACTTATACATGATTAGTCGTTCTGAACAAATGAAAACCCAAAATTCAATGTATGCCCGGTACCCGGAAGATGTTCAGTATCTCATCAAGCTAAAAGGAGCTTTGAGTAGACAGATTAATAAAGCAACAAAAAAAAATGAATCATGATTGATGGAGCAATAGATAGATTGAAAGAAATGGTTAATAAACCGTTCCTTTATCAGAATGAAGAAGTAGTAATTCTCAATTACTGTGACGGTACCGGTGATGATGGTACCGAAGTTGAGATATACTTGAATAATGGCAAAGTGTTAGTGTTTAGTATGTTTGATTTGGCTTCCAAGTTGAACCGTTTCCGGCCAATAACAAATACAGTTGTCGTGTTGGCAAATGAACGGTTGAATAAGGTGTCTACAGTGAACCCTACCATTTTACAAGATTTGAGGAATTTGGTTCTTCAACAAATTAAGGATGTGAAAGAAGATCCTAGTAAAGTGAGCCAAGCAAAACAAGTTTTCCAAGGGGTTAATACCGTAATCAATCTTGCTAAGACAGAATTAGAGTACAGGAAATATTTAGATACAACAGACCCCTCAAAATAAATAATAGTATGCTGATAGATAAAGAATATGTTCATTGGTTTCGCATCAGAGGCCAACCTAATAGAATCGTGTGAGATTATTCATAGTCTAACAATTTAACCCGATCGATATGATAACATTGAATAGGTTTGCCCAGAGATGCTTGAATATCATGAGGAAACGCTTTAAGATGAATGAGCATAGCTCAAGAAAAGCGTTTAGCATAAGAATTGAAGCCGTTTGGAGAAAATTCGATATTGCTTCTAAATATAGGAGTGATAATCTTCCTAAATATTCGGAAGATGAAGAATTGGCAGCCGAGATGATAATTTACCTTGTTGCCTATTTAAAAAGATTTGGTTGTGAGGACATTGAACAGCTTATCAAAGATAAGATAGAGTTCGATGATAGAAAAAATGATTAGGTGTTGTTACTGACTGTTTGTGTTGTTGATTTTGTGTTGTTGATTTTAATATAGTTAGTTATGACAGAGATTATTCAAGTCTGCCTACTTGATTTTAATAAGGGGCAGCTCACGGGATTGCCGAAAAATCCACGTTTTTTTCGTGATTACCGCTTTGAAGCGATGAAGAAAAGCATTCAGGATTCGCCAGAGATGCTTGAGCTTCGAGAACTTATAGTTTTTCCCTACAATGATGGCAGATATATTGTTGTTTGTGGTAATTTACGTTTGCGAGCTTGCAAGGAGTTAGGTTATAAAGAACTGCCTTGTAAAATTCTGGCACCTGATACCCCCGTTAAGAAGTTGAGGGAATATGCCACTAAAGATAATGTCAATTTTGGTGAGAATGATTTGGACGTTATGGAAAACGAGTGGAATAAGGCGGAACTCCAAGATTGGGGCATCGAATTTGCCCCGGAGAAGAAAGAGGATGAATTTAAAGAGCGCTTCGATGCCATCACGGATGATACAGCCATTTATCCTCTCATTCCAAAGTATGACGAAAAACATGAGTTGTTTATCATCACCTCAAGTAATGAGGTAGATAGCAACTGGCTTCGTGAAAGGCTGGATATGCAGCACATGAAGTCGTACAAGACCGGGAAAGTAAGTAAGAGTAATGTAATCGACATAAAAGACGTTCGCCATGCCTTGCAAAATAGTAATACCAAGTCATAAACGCCATGACCGGGTGTTCGCTAAAAAGTTGGTGAACGATCCTATCATTTGCGTTGCTGAAAGTCAAGCTGACTTATATCAACAATTTAACCCGGAATGTGAAATTGTTACTCATCCTGACGATGTTATGGGCCTCATCCCGAAACGTAACTGGATGGCAAAGCATTTTGGAGAACTTTTCATGCTTGATGATGATGTCCATGCCTGCAAACCTATTTATGTGGAAAAAGGAGAACCTAGCCGGATAAAGGATAAAGATAAGATAACCAATATCATTCAGTCATTATTTGAGATGGCCAGTATGATGGATGTACATCTGTTTGGCTTCACCGCTCGGATATCGCCGGTAATGTATGATGAATCCGCTTTTCTTTCTCTTTCGAAAATGATAACCGGTTGCAGTTATGGAGTAATCTATAACAAAAACACTTGGTGGAATGAGGAAATACGTTTGAAGGAAGATTTTTGGATTTCTTGTTACATGAAGTACAAAGAACGTAAGGTTTTAACCGATTTGCGGTATAATTTTGAGCAAAAGAACACTTTTGTAAACGCTGGTGGGCTTGCTTCTATAAGGAATCAGGAAGAGGAACGTAAATCTATCCTCTTTATCAAAAAGAATTTTGGTGATAGTATTTTGCTAAAGAGTGCAACCACTAATGGGAAAGACAAAACAAAGCAGCTCGTTCAATATAATATATCATGCAAATTCAAATTCTAATAGTCTGTAAAAAAGGCGTTTAAATGGCGTCCATTCTGTTTGTCATATTCGCCTTTTTTAGCTAATTTTACTGATGTAATAAACTAAAAGTCAAACCATTAAATTAGAATTATGATTATAAGAACAGTTTGCGGATATGATTTCTTTGAGGTGAGTTCTGCAATGCAGAAAGCCATTAGGCGAGCCGACACCGGGGTAGCCGGCTTTTTTGCATTGGAACTTTGGGCGAGTGGGTACCGCGACTATGTGTGGAAGCGTCTGTTTACCATTAGTGCTGAAGATTGCTATGGAATCATTACTAAAGAGATAGAAGCATTGTGGCAGGGGCATGAGCTGGTAAACAAGACTGCTACTGAACCCAAAGGGAGGATATTTGTCAGTAAAGCTGTTATTCTCCTTTGTGAATGTAGAAAGAATCGTGATGCGGATCATTTGCAAAACTTCATCTATGATAGAAAGGATATTGATATAGAAAAGTGGATAAATGATGTCAGGCGTTACCCTATTCCTATTCCAGATTACACTTTCGATGTACATACACGAAAGGGTAAAAAACATGGGAGAACCAAAGAAGAATTCTTTCAGGAAGAATACAAGGCGTTACAACCTCGTGTTCCTGGTTTATTCGATGATTTGGTTCAACCCAGTCAACCAAAGTTATTTAATGATGAAACCACGGCTAAGTAGCTGTGGTTTCTCATTTTTCATATAAGTCAAACCAATTTAATTAAAAAAATGAACACGTATTACAAATTTGCGCCAAATGTATTTTTGGCAAAGTGTGATGAGAAGCACGAAAAAGGTGAAACTATTGAAGTTACCACCAAGTATGGAAAAGAAAATGAATGTATTGTTTTCAACCTCATTTACGAACGTGATGGATTCTATTACTACTCAATCGTACGGGCTGATGGCTTTAATGTGCAAGAGTGGGCCAAACAAAGAGCTGAACGTCGTCATGAATGGGCTACATCTGCTGTACAGAAAAGCTGTGAATATTACAACAAGTCCAATAAAGATAAGGATTTTCTTTCTCTAGGTGAGCCTATCAAAGTGGGACATCATAGCGAGAAGCGACACAGAAAAGCGATAGATGATGCGTGGAACAATATGGGGAAAAGCGTTGAGTTTAGCGATAAGGCTGCCGAACATGAAAGAGTTGCGAAGTATTGGGAAAAAAGGGCTAATACGATAAACTTGTCCATGCCGGAAAGTATAGATTTCTATGAACATAAGTTGGAACAAGCAAAAGAATATCACGAAGGATTGAAGTCCGGTAAGTACCGACGCGAGCATACATACGCTATGGCTTATGCCAATAAAGCAGTAAAAGAGGCTAAAAAAAATTATGACCTTGCAGTAAAGCTGTGGGGCGATGTTTAATAATTTGTAGTATTTCAAATAATTTACTATGAGAGAATTATCAAAAGAAACCTCATTACAAAGGGTAATGAGGGCTTCAGGTCGTGTACCTGTACAATGCTCATGCAGTGTTTGTAAACAACAATGTCATACGCCATGTTTAGGTACTCCTGATGATATTGAACGAATTATTGATGCAGGTTATGCCGACAGGTTAGCGCTGACGAACTGGGCTGCTGGTATATTCTTAGGGGTTATTAATATTGCTATTCCGATGATTCAGCCCGTTGCTGGTAAGGAGTATTGTGCTTTTTTCGAGAATGGACTGTGTATCTTACATGATAAGGGTTTGAAGCCCACTGAAGGACGTTTGTCTCATCACACAGTCAGGAAGGATAACTTCAATCCTGCTATGAGTATTGCTTGGAACGTTGCAAAAGAATGGCTGATGCCGGAGAATGAGGATGTACTTTCTCGTGTAGTAAATAAATTCTTGAATGCGAGGAAGCCATGAATGTGTGTCAATCAATACCTCGTAGAAATTGTAAAGTGTTTGCTAAATGTGGAGCAAAATCCTTATCACATTGCCGGCGGCACCGCGAAACTGATGAGAAGTGTAAAAGTTGTACTCTAATTCGTCGTAAGCCGCGTAATCGGATTATAGATGATTCAGGACGTGAAATGAAAAAATGTACCCATTGCGGAAATTACTTCTACTTGAACCGGTTCTACAATCGTATAGTGGTGAGAAAAGGTAAGGAATATCATTTGTTGACTTCCTGGTGCCGTATGTGTATGTCACAGATTAATAATCAGAGGGCAAAGAAGAAAAAGTGACTTGTCTATTAAATTTTTTGTATGAAATATTATGCTTCAGTCAGCTTTGGAAAGGATTCCTTGGCAATGCTTTTCATGCTAATAGCCCTTCAGTTTGCAGTCCAGGGACTTGCAGATGAAGTCGTTTTCTATGATACAGGTATGGAATTTCAGGCAATCTATAACACTCGTGATGCTGTTCTTCCAATTCTTAAAAAACTTGGCATTAAATATACAGAACTGCATCCGGAGCAACCTTTTCTTTGGACAATGTTTGAAAGGCCGGTTAAGAAAAGAGGGACCAATATTATCCATAAAAAAGGATATAGTTGGTGTGGGGGAACATGCCGGTGGGGAACGAGTGAAAAACTTCGTACATTGAAAGCTCACACAAAAGACGGAATTGATTATGTCGGTATTGCTGCCGATGAGACCCATCGCTTTGAAAAGGAAAAACGACCAAAGCGGGTTTTACCACTTCGTGATTGGGGCATTACTGAAGCAGATGCACTCCAGTATTGTTACACAAAAGGCTTTGTTTGGCATGAGGATGGAGTAAGGCTATATGAACTACTTGATCGTGTGAGTTGCTGGTGTTGTGGAAATAAGAACTTGAAGGAGTTGAAGAATATGTATTTGTACCTTCCATGGTATTGGAAAAAGCTGAAAGAACTTCAGTTAAATACCGATAGGCCCTATCGGCGTAATAGTGGAGAAACCATTTTTGATTTAGAGGAAAGATTTAAACGTGAAATGCAACAAAAATAGTTATTATGATTCCCTTATGTATAAATGGAAAAGATTATTATGATCGAGAAGAAGCACTTGCTGCCTGGTTCGAGGAATGGTTAATGAAACAAGACTTTGAGCAAGATCTTATTGATCGAGAGCTGGAACTTGAATATCGAAAGACTCATCCTGATTGGAACACTCCTTATGTGATGTATGGTGTTCGTAAAAAACATAAGTGTATCCAAAAGAATGAAATTGCCGTGTTTTATGACTTGTTACCGAGACAAAAGCGTACTCGTACTGCTGAAACACATTGGTATAAAGTATTGTACAAGAGAAAGGCCACTCCTGAAGAAGTTGAGTCACTCAAGGCTGGGGAATATACCCGTAGATATTTGGTGTATTCCCTGTTTATTGAGAAGAAAATGACTCTTGACAAGGCTTTATCTCTTATAGTTGCCGATGATAAATTATTAGGAATTGCTGATAATACCATCTCTGAAATTGTAACAGCCTTTGAGACTTTCTTTAACCGTAAATTTAGAATTTATAAACCCGAGTTTACAACTCAACTTAATTTATTTACAGATTAATATGAAAACAACAATTATTTCATGTGTGATTTTGTTTGTGTTCCTGCTATATGTAGGACACTTTTCTATAACAATCAAGCCGTTCACAGTCCAACTTCCATACTGGCATCGTTCGCTCGGACTGTTTTTGTTGATCCTCTCTTTTATAGTGTATAATGCCGGTGAACATGCAAAAGGCTATCTTGATGGATTAAGAGAGAGTGAGAGAATAATACTTGAATTGTTGAAGAAAAAGACCGAGTAAAATGGCGTTAAAATGGCGAAGATTCTGTTTGCTAAACTTGTCAATAACGATTACCTTTATAGACGTAAAGCATTAAAAGTCAATCAACATGAAGAGGAATGAAAAAATAGAAAAATTAGAAAGACTAGGTATTTTCAATCAATGGAAATATAATACAGAAAGAGCAAATGAGACATTTAATATTGAGTGTCCTGACTTCTCAATGACAAATGAAGAACGGATGAACAATTTGTTAGATGTTGATTGCTGCTTTTATCGGTTTCTAGCTATTTCATTCCCTTTTTATAATACTCCTGAAGGTGCTGTTTTTTGGGAGAATATTGCAAAAAAATAATCGAACTTAATTGAATTGAAATTATGAGTAAAAAAGATTTAATAGAGCAGAACATCACAAGAGTTCAAGAATATGTGAGGGAACTGATTGAAGATGCAAAGTGGAATAATGGTGTTTCGGAAACTCTTGAATCTACTTCAATAATTGTAGGTAATAGTGATGATATCTATGATTTTGCAATTTTATTTGCTTCTAATAGTGAATGTGTTTATTGTGAATTCATAGATAGTAAAATAGAGTACATTGATTGTGAATTAGATTGTGAAATATGCCAATTTGAAGGAAGAATAATTTTTCAATATATAAACGGAAAATTTCATAATCCTGCTAGTCAAATTATCGAACTATCAAAGTTGCTGATGAAAGGCGAATTAAGAGACACAAAAAGTATCTTTTGTTCTATGGTACTTCGATTAATGGATACTGAAGAATACAGTAACAATTATTGTAAATCTTTGGATTTAGTTCTGAGGCTGTTTCCTGAAATAGATGGAGAATTATTAGAAAAGGAATTGGATAGATATATTTAAGCATTACAAGGATGAGTAAAATGAATTTAAATGAATTAAGAGACAAAGCATATAAAACAGCTTGTGAACATGGGGTTCACGATCAAGAGCTAAGTAACAATCATTTTCTTTGCCTTGTGATTTCTGAACTGATGGAAGCTGTGGAAGCAGATAGAAAAGGAAGGCGTGCTAATGTTGATCGGTATAATAAGAAGATTGCTAACAGCCGCATTTGTCAAGGATTGGATTCTGACATTCCCAAAGAGCGCGGTTACGAAGTTGCATATAACGAAACCATTAAAGGTTCAATCGAAGAAGAATTAGCTGATGCTGTTATCCGCTTGCTTGATCTTGCAGGACTTCGAGGAATAAGCCTTGAACTTGCCAACGGAGATATTGATGACTGTATTGAAGATATGGCAGAAGCCTGTAAAGGCGAAAGTTTTACCGAATCAATCTATTCCATCTCTACACTTCCCGTTAGATATGACGGAATATTTGATTTTTCTACAGCCGTGAATGATATGATACTATCTATTTTCGGGCTTGCCAAGCACTTAGATGTAGACCTGTTTTGGCACATCGAGCAGAAAATGAAGTATAACGAACTCCGTGAAAAGATGCACGGGAAGAAGTATTAACTCTCATAACAAAAAAATGGATGATAAACGAAAACAAATATTGGTAGATTACATATCCTACCTGTATACGACGGGTAGGAGCTATGATAGCATCGGGAAATACATCAAATATGTGACTGATTTTCTTGAAAATTCCGAAGAAATCAATCGTCGTGGTTATTATAAATATAAACATAAAAATGCTGATGCTATGGTGCGCCATTCGTTTATGTGTGAGGCTGTTTGTGATTTATTGTCTTATCTTAAAATCGGATATGGCCGACGGGAAAAGGCTGTAAAACCTTTGGAGAAACTTGAGGTTATTTCAGAGAAGAATAAGAAACTGCTTAATGATTTTATAATATGGTTGACTGATAACAATGATTATTCCTCTCACACAATTGATGTCTATTATACCTCGTTGAGAAAATATTTTGAATACGCCAATGAACTAAATATGGATAATTGCAGACGATTTATAAAAAGCCTTGAAGAGGAAAAACTTTCTCCAGCTACCATTCGATTACGTATTACAGCCATTGAGAAGTTCTCCAAATGGGTGAAGAAACCTATTGAACTGAAACGACCTAGAATGAAACGCAAGTTGGATGTAAACAATGTACCGACAGAAGAGGAATATAATAGGTTACTGGAGTATCTGAAAACAAAACTCAACAAGGATTACTATTTCTTCATTAAGGTATTGGGTACTACAGGAGCTCGGCTCTCGGAGTTTCAGCAATTCACGTGGGAGGATATAGCGGCCGGCGAAGTTGTTTTGAAAGGGAAAGGGAACAAGTATCGGCGTTTCTTTTTCCAAAAGCAATTGCAGAGGGAAGTGAAGGACTATATAAAGGAGACAGGAAAGTCCGGTACTCTTGCTGTTGGGAGATTCGGGCCGTTGACTCAAAGAGGTCTTTCACAGCATCTGAAAGTATGGGGTAAACATTGTGGTATCGATTCGAAAAAAATGCACGCTCACGCCTTCCGGCACTTCTTTGCTAAAATGTTCCTGAAGAAAACCAAAGATGTAATTCAATTAGCAGACCTTCTTGGTCATGGTAGTGTAGATACAACAAGAATTTATTTACAAAAAAGTTATGATGAACAACAAAGAGACTTTAATAAAAACGTTACGTGGTAGTGTAGCCCAGCTCAATGAATTGTCGGAGATGACTGAAGGCATAGATGTTTATGACGCTGCCGGATATGTTGATACTGAATTTCTTATGGAAGCGCTTTCCTGTGTTAATACTTTTATGGATGCGAGTAATATGGTTATTGCGAAAATATCTTCACTGTTAGCGCCGGATGTTCCGATGGATGAAAAGAAAAAACAGGCTGACGAAGGCAAAAAATGGAATGTGGAAGAAATACTGAAGCATTGTACTCTTGAGAACAATATCCTCAAACTTCCTCAAGTTCAATTCAGTAAAAAATCTTATGCCGAAGCAAAGAAGTGGATAGAAGAAGCCGGCGGCTCATGGCAAGGTGGGAAGGTACAAGGTTTCACATTCCCGTTTAATCCGAAACGTGTGTTTTCCGTTTTGAAAGAGGGTAAACGGTGCAACCTACAGCAGGATTACCAGTTTTTTGAAACTCCGGCCGATGTTGCCGACTGGCTGGTTATGCTTGCCGGAGGGATATATGAGGATGATACGGTACTGGAGCCGAGTGCCGGCCGCGGTGCTCTCATTAAAGCCATTCATAGGGCTTGTCCTTCCGTAACAGTGGAATGCTATGAACTGATGCCAGAAAACAGAGAATTTCTTCACACCCTTAACAACGTAATATTGCTTGATGAAGATTTCACCAAAGACAGTGTAGGTAGTTACACTAAGATTATTGCAAATCCTCCGTTTTCCGCTAATCAGGATATAGAGCATGTCAGGCTTATGTATGATCGATTGGAAGAAGGCGGCACGCTTGCAGCAATAACCAGCCAACACTGGAAATTCGCTTCGGAAAAGAAATGTATTGATTTCCGCAACTGGCTGAAAGAAGTACATGGAGAAGTGTTTGAAATCAGCGCAGGCGAGTTTAAAGAGAGTGGCACTTCTATTAGTACAATGGCGGTAGTTATAAAAAAATAATTCAAAATAAATAAAAATGAACAAAGAAGAATTTCAGACAAAGAAAAATGATATTGATTCAAAAATAAGGGAATTGAAAAATCAGAAAATTCAGTTGGAAAAGGAATACATTGAATCCAACCAAGGATTTCCTGTTGGAAGCAAGGTCTGTATAACGGTCATGGCTCATGAAAGATATACTTTTTGGAACAATGAAAGGATATTGGTTCCCGAAGCGAAGAAGTTAGCCTATATTGCAGATTATGATATTGATGATAACGGAGAGGTTGTACCCTCTTTAAGACAGTTGGATTACAATGGGGGCATGTCAGAAATACCTTTATTTGTTAATTTAAAGAAGTCTATAATTGAATTAGTGTAAATCAAGAAAGAAATGAATACAACCTTTGAAAAGTCAGCTAATACCACTGACGAATGGTACACGCCAAAGGAAATTATAGACGCATTGGGAAAGTTCGATTTAGATCCATGTGCTCCGGTTAACCCACTTTGGCAAACAGCAGAAATCATGTACAACAAGAATCAGGATGGCTTAACTAAAAAATGGATAGGCCGGGTTTGGCTAAATCCTCCTTATTCCCGTCCGCTTATAGAACAGTTTGTTAAGCGTTTGGCAGAGCATGGAAACGGAATTGCATTACTTTTCAATCGTTGTGATTCAAAGATGTTTCAAGATGTAATATTCGAGAAAGCAACAGCGATGAAGTTTTTGCGCAACCGGATTCGTTTCTTTCGACCGGATGGCACTCGCGGGGATTCGCCCGGTTGTGGAAGTATCTTGGTAGCTTTCGGTGAAAAGAACGCAGAGGTATTAAGAACTTGCAATATTGCGGGTAAATATGTTAGAATCAATTAGCGTAAAATAAGAAAAATATGAATGTAAATCAAATGATAAAAGAAGCAAACAATGCTTATATAAACTATAGGTCTAGGTGTGAATCTCTTGCAAAGGAAGCACAAAAATATATTGATTGGGATGATAAAGTCAGTTGTGAGTATCTGCCAGCAGATGGTTTATGTATCTTGGCAACCGTTCCCAACGATCGTAATGCGAGTGAAATGCCAGAATGTGTTTGCTCGATAGATTCATTCTTTTCTTCTTTGAAAGGAAAAGAAAAGATCACTCCACATGAATTTAAAATAATTAGCATTTAACGAAAAAAGATATGAAACAGACAGTAGAAGAAGCGGCAAGGGACGCAATCCACGCTCATTATAAATGCAACGGTGAATATCCATGCGGAGAACGTGACTATTGCGAACATTGTAATGGTCATAATACAGCATTCGATTGTTGCGAATGTGGCGCAGATGAGTTTAAAGAAGGATTTATTTCTGGTGCAGAATGGCAGTCGAAGCAATCACCTTGGATAAGCGTTAATGAACGGTTGCCGGAACCAAACAAGCTTGTCCTTTGCAGAATGGTATCAAATGGAGCGATTGTTAGTGGCTATATCGTTGTTTCAACCGGGAGATCGCCATACGTTGCGACAGACGGAGGATTTGAATTTGAGGATTGGAACGACTACGAATGTGACATGTGGATGCCCATACCTTCATTCGATGATATACTAGAAGCCAACAGAGATGTACTGGAACGGATTAAAGAGAAAGGAGATTGAATATGAGGTTTATATTAATTATACTTATGGCAACCACGATGTTATCTTGTAAAGATGATATGGAACATAGATTAAAAGGTGGAATGGTTATTACTGTTAAGGGAGATACCATAGAGTTTTATGGAGGAACGTTGACTTATAGATTCTTTGGTAAAAGAAGTATTAATAGTATTGCAACTTATGAGCCAAAAGAAAAAGGAGATTGATTATGGAAATAAAGAACGTAGGACAACTTAGAAAAATCATAGAGAACCTTCCCGATGATTTTGAAATCGAGATGCGTGTCAGACGCAAATTGACGGATGAGGAATTGAAAAATTGCAGATACCCTTATCCTTACGATACAGAGTATTTAACTTTGGAATTTGATGATATAGGCGTTTCTGACAAAGTATTGTGTTTGGGTGTAACTTCTAATGGATGAACGGTATGAAAGTAAATAACGGAATAATAATAGACGGGGTGCTGCATGAATTAGTATTAATGCGGAATAGTTCACCATGTGACAATTGTAGTCTACAAGAACAATGTAGAATGGATCGTCCCTTGTGTAAAGTAATTGCTGGATATTATAACTCTGATGAACGTTTTATTAATCGTGGTAAAGTAACAGAGATTAAAACGGAGGAGGAAAAGAAATGAAACAGGTATTGTCATTCGAGCAAATGAAACATTTACAAGAACTTGGATTATACCATATCTACACCTTGCAGGATATTCTCGACAAGTTACCTTGTTTTATTGGCAAAGAAGTGCTGACCATGCAAAAACTTGCAGATAGCTATACGTGCTTGTATATGGAACCTTATTCTAGATCTATGACAAATATTACAGAAAGTAAAGAACTCATTGATGCGGCCTACGATATGTTGTGCTGGTGCATTGAAAACGGATATTAAGATAGATAAGGAGGAATAACTAAAATGGATATAGTACCTATTATAACAAAAGATAATCTTTCTAAGGAACAGATAGAATATCTGCAAAAGCAGCAAACAGAATATAAATTAGTTAATAAGATTAAGAAGAATCCGGGACATATCCTGTTCTCTTTTAATCGAAAAACAGGAGAAATTAAGAGAACTTCTATTATACACAAGGTCGCTATTGGTTTGAATGGGCTTCCTGTAACCAAAACTGAAACGGTTATAGAACCTGATTGCTATTACGACCAAGCCTTGAATGAAAAGAATTTTAGAAAGAAATTGAAGAGAATTGGATTGTTAAATGTTTAAACGATTTGAAAACAAGTAACTATGGGATTTACAACACCGTGCTTTATAAGAAAGAATACCGAAGCACTTAGAGAAAAGCTGGAAGAGGTTGGATATAAAATGCTTTCCCCAATAGAATACGACAATCTCGAATGTAGCGATAATTGGGTTAATGATATAAAATCGCTCAACGACTGTAATGGTTTTGATTGCGGAACGAACGAGGAACTTTTTTTGGCTATCGCTGCATTAAGGGATGATAATAACTACATGCAGTGGTTTATAACAGATTCCATTCTTAGCGTTTCTTATGACGATTCTATTGGTAACGATCATTATTTCATAGAGCCAAAAGGCATTATGTTCTTTTGGGATAAAAATTGGGATAATGCAACTATTATTTCAGGGCGTTATCACAAGGCTACCGTAGACGAATTGATCGAATACTTTAAAGGAAAGGAGGAATAATGAAAGCAAAGTATTTTAAAAAGATAAGAAACCAAGTAAAGTGGTATAAGGTATCATACAGAGATAATTTACTTTTTAGTTTTAGCGATGAGAAAGAAATATTGGCTAAATCTCCTGAAAATGCTTGTGTCAGATACCATAAACGTACTGGATGTTTTGTTAACAAATATAATCCCAATGATATTACACAATATAGTGAATCTCTTTCAAGATTCAAGGTATGTATAGATAAGAAAGTAATGTATTTCGATTAAATATAAAATCAACAGGAGTTTTGGTAAATGTAATTCCCTAATTAAACATCAACTCTCAACATAGCAAAGATTATTTATATGTGTGTGGTAATTATGGTTTACAGAGAATGCGAACTTGATTTTTCAGCTATCGACTGGGAACAGAGGCGATATGAACTGGCGAAAGCTGCCATGCAAGGGATTTTAAGTGACAATGCAGTAGTTGGTTACGCTTGTTTGGAAGCAGATTACAAGAAGGGAGAAAAACATACAATACCTAAAGGCATTGCCCGGTTTGCAATTGCTTGTGCTGACGCTTTAATTAATGAACTAAAAGGAGAATAAAATTATGACCGAAGAACTTGTAACATTAGAAACAGCAAAGTTGCTGAAAGAGAAAGGGTTTAATTGGAAGTGTGAACACACAATAAGTTGCGATAATATTATTAGAAGATACGACATTCCGCAAAGTATGTCATGTTGTACGGAAATAGATAACGAACCAGTTGAATTTTTGTGTCCAGTGTTGTATGTTGCCCAAAAGTGGCTTCGTGAAACTAAGAACCTGCATATCTGCATCATTAAAGAAGTTCATGGGTATGGGTACGATATATGTAAGACTGACGATGATAGCTTTGTAGATGGAAGTGGTTTGTATGGTAACGATTGCCTATTATGGGATACCTACGAGGAAGCACTTGAAGCAGGATTACAGGAAGCATTAAAACTTATATGATTATGGAAATAGCAGAATCAATATTTAAATTCATCCTTGCCTCATTAAACGTTTGTGCTCTGGCATTTACTTTAATTTTGGTAAGCAAGTGGCATCACATGAAGAATAAGCTGGATGAAATAGAAAGATATGTTCGTCATGTGTCAGATCGTAACGATATTGTTTTTCTTAACCAGCTCTCGGAGCTGCAAAGAAAGTTGATAAAAGAGGAGCGGTATGAAGAAGCCGATAAGATTGGGAAAATAATCAAGGACGAAGAAATTAAATTAGGAATAAGGCAATGGAGGAAGAACTTATAAAAGAGAAAATGCTTACAGAGTTTCGAGAATGGTTCTGTGACGGCTACTGTCAATTTTACGAAATTGATGATTACTGTAGATGTTGTCCTATCAAAGACGAAAGCTGTTGGCTAAAAGGGATTAAAAAGCCTTCAGGGGAAAAAGGAGAACGTAAACCTATCCGTTACTGTGATACATGCAAGAATTTTAAACCGGACGAAAGGGTATTAGATGATGATGAGATGGAAAAAGTAATTGAAGAATCAGCTAAACAGCACTATAGTGATCTTTGTGCGCTAAACCATCCTCTTCGGTTTAAAGTGAACCATGGTTACAGTGATTTATATGATGGTGGTTTTTATCGTAATGGATGTAAGGATTATAAAAAAATAGACAATGAATAATATTAATTTGAACGAACTACGGGATCGAGCTTATAAGACAGCTTGTGATCACGGTTTACATGATAAAGAGCTTTTAAGAAAATGAATTAAATGACAAGTTTTGTTTTTATTCAGATTTTTTGTAACTTTGAATTATAATGTTTCCGTGTAAAGGAGCACGGTACGTTCTTCGGACGAAAAGACTTTTATGGGAAAAAAACTCGTAGCAAATAGAGAAAATTTCTGCCATTATTATATGGAAACGGGTAATGCTACAGATGCATATCGGAAAGCTTACCCTAATAGTATTGGATGGAAGGATGGGGTCGTTAGTAAGCGTGCATTTGAATTACTGAGAAATCCATCTGTCGCATCCCGTGTAAATGAATTGCAGGCTGATATCTTAAAAAAGTCTGATATGAAGAAGGAAGATGCATTGCGCTTCCTTACAAATGTGGTAAATGTAGACCCTATAGATCTTCAATTAAAAGGTAAAGATACGTTTATTGTCCGTTCTCTTGATGATATACCAAAACCAGTCCGATGTTGCATCCAATCGATTAAGAATACTCAATATGGAGTAGAGATACGGCTATATAGCAAAATAGCCGCCATTACACAGATAAGCAAGATGCTTGGATGGGATGCTCCAGTAAAAAGTGATGTCAGTACCAATGTGCGCATGATAATTGGGGACGAGCAATGATAGAGATGGTATTCTCGTATAAATTGTTTAATCCCCTGTTTTGGCATATCCGTGAGGCGATGCATGACAAGGATATCCGGTATATTATAAACAGAGGTGGTTCTTCATCAGGGAAATCTGTATCTACGACACAATCCGTGTTGTTGTCTGTATTCTCCGGAGAAGGTTCAGCTCTCGTTGTGAGAAAAGTTGGAGCCAGTCTTAAGAATACGGTATATGAAGAGTTTAAGACCCAAATGAAAGCTCTTCAATTGAGTCAGTTTTTCGCTCCAAAGGAAAATAATATAACCTGTATAAATGGTTGCAAAATCGATTTTACAGGATTGGACGATCCCGAGAAGATAAAGTCTATCACAGGATATCGCTGGATAGTGATGGAAGAGGCCACTGAGTTTGAATATGAGGATTTCACACAGATACGTTTCCGCCTACGAGGAAAGGAGGGCCTACAGATTATATGCAACTTTAATCCAGTATCAGAGGACTCGTGGATAAAAACCAAGATCCTTGATACATACGAGTGGGATGAGCATCCGAATGATTTGTACGGGAAAGTAAGATATCCGATAAAAAGGAGTTTATTACCTAAGGATTATAGCCGGATATTAGGAAAGAGATATAATAAATCTAGAATGATAGCTAATGAGCGTACGGGAAAAATGGAAAGATATCCATCGGATACGGTAGAGCTGCATTCTTCGTATAAGAACAACTTCTGGGTAGTAGGTTCTCCGGACGGGAAGTATGGATACTATGACAGACAGACGATATCTAATTACCAATGGTACAAGGATCATGATTATAATTACTACAGGGTATACGCATTGGGAGAATGGGGAAGCATTAAGACAGGAGGAGAGTTCCTGTATGCATTTGATTCAAACAAACACATAAAAACGACACACTACATTAAAGGGATGCCGGTTCATATATCAATTGATAACAATGTGCTCCCTTATATTTCAATATCATTTTTCCAAGTGGATGGAAGTAGTATAAGGCAGTTTAACGAGATATGCGCCAGTGATCCGTTCAACACGGTAACACAGGCTTCAAAAATGGCGGTAGATTACCTGAAATCAATAAGGTATAATGATATGCTGTATCTGTACGGAGATGCTTCGACAAGAAATGGGAACACTATAGACGAAGAGAAGAGATCGTTTCTTGATAAGTTCGTGGAAGGGCTGGAAAGCGATTACCATGTTGAGGAAAGGATACCGGCTTCTAACCCGTCCGTACCAATGTCAGGTGAATTTGTAAACTACATGCTCGATGGAGGCTCGGGAATGTCATTTTCGGTAGATGATGGATGTAAAAACTCGATAGTCGATTATAACAATGCCAAGAAGGACGTTAATGGAGGGGTGCTGAAAAAAAGAGTAAAGGATAAGATTACAGGACAGTCTTATGAGAGATACGGTCACTTGGTGGATTGTCTGCGATATATTACCGTATGGGTATTCAAGGATGAATATACTCGTTTCTCCTTGAAAAGGAAACGAAGTAAAATTAAGCAGGAAAATAAAGATATGAGATATTATGATATATCTAAAAATATTCAGGGAACAAGACTTGTATATGTTCTTCCCGAATATGCCGGAAAGTTTATTATGGTTTCATGTTATGTAAATGAGCGAATATATATCGATAATGTGACATATATAAGTTCATTTGATGAAAATGTTCTTCTGTCATTTTTAGAAGGGATATCTCCTGCGGAGATCTTGTTTGAAAGTGAAAAAAATTATTTCCCTATAGCACGGGGCTTAAGGGATAGATATGATGTCAGAATCATACATAAAAATATGGGAGCAGACGCTAGGATATCTGCTTTTTTGGATTTTATCAAAAATAATATGATGTTCCGTTCAGACTATGACAAGATACCGCAATACAATGAGTTTATGGATGGAGTATTGGACTATAATGGTTCAGATGATTGCGCTGCAATTTATTCTGTCGCCTCCTTGGCTTATTATGTGTCGAAAAAATATAATATATAATTGGTATATTTTTAAGATATATCAAAGCTTTAATAAAAAAACATCGGGTATTATACAAAAAGTATTGGTATATTTTTAATATTTTTTTTCTCGTGGGTATTTTTAGGGGATTGCGAAATGATATGACTTTAATTTATCTAAACAACACGATTCAAAACGTGATTTTAAATATAGTTTTAATAAAAAAATAACCGGCAATTAATGCCGGTTACCGTGATAGTATCTTATAGCCTCATTGACATATAATGATACCGATTGCTCCTTATCCAAGATAGAAGCCACGTCCTCTTCTATCATAACAAGTATTCTTTTCACGCCATTAACCTTCGGTCTTCGGGGCACACCATTGCTGTCCAATATCCTATATATCGTTTGCTCAGACTTTATTTCCGTATCCTTCATTATTTCCTTGATAGCCATCCCGTCCTTATATAGGGACAATACCCTAGACTCTTGATCTAGGGTAATAGATCGTCTTCTTGCCATAATTAATATGTTTTATAACATTTATAATTTGTTGCTCGTTAATTCAAAAAGTTGCACCTTTGCATCAAACATCAACGATGTTAGTCGCACTTCGGTGCGTGGATTGAAACGACATTAAAAATGTCATTGTGGCTTAAACCACATTTTAATATTTAGGGCAGCGAAGAAATTCGTCGCCCTAACTTTTTATTTATAAAATCTCTATTTGGGTATAGTATGCATTCATCTTCCCAAAGAATGATTCTATTTTTGCTCTCTGATAAGAAGACATTTTGTTATAAATGACATTTTTGTCATCTTCTCTTAAGTAGTATTCCTTTTCATCGTCAGTAAGATTAATAACTATATTAATTGCTCTCCCACTGTATGAATCTGTAAATTGAATTTTTGTCTTCATAGTCTTACGCCGCTTATCCGTTGCCGCCGGTTCTATTATTACCTGTTGTTTTATTATCACAATGCAAATATACAACATTGTGATATAATGGCAAAACAAATCACAATATATTTTCTTGTATTGTGTAATATTTAACATTTAAATACAAAAGACCGCCGACAAGAATGACAAAATAAATTCAAAATAAATCAAAAGCCATATCTGAGCGGTAGAAAATAGGTATATATATTGCGAATATATATTAATAATTCTACCCAATCTCTCAGTTTAGCCTTATCTCATTCATTTTCAACACTGTTTCCAAGTTCCGGCGGAACTTAGGCTAAAACAGGAGATATTATGGTAAAAATGCATAAACTGACGAAGGGCGGACAAACCATTTACCCGGCTACTATAACTGATGCGGTGGTTAACCCTAAAACGCGTAAGAGCTTGGCTACGGAAATATCTGAAATAAGATTGGATATTATTTCTCAAAAAAAAGGGGGGAATATCATTGATAGTTTTGATCAAAGTACGGCCTATATTGTATATGGTAACCAAGGAGAGATAGCATCAAATATAGATAAAATTACAAACAATGCGACATTTATAGCGACAAAATTAGATTGCAAAGCTGGAGATCGATTTCTGATTACTGGAAAGTGCGTTTCTGTACAAGCTAGGGCTTATGTTTTTGTTGACAAATCTAATAGAATCCTGTTAAAAGCATCCCAAACATTTGTTGGGGAAAAATCAGTAATTGAAGCACCGGAATCTGCCATTACCGCTTACTTTACATTAACAAAATCTGAATCTGTTGAATTCGTAATATTAGATCCATCAATTGAAAAACTAAATGATAAGATTACTGAAGTAAACGAATCCTTTACAAACTTAAAGGAAGAGGTGTCCAAGATTGTTGTAACTGAAAGTGGAATAGAAGAAGAAATCTACAATAGCACTTATCTGTCTAAGGATTATATATCAGCTGGAGGCACACTGGGCACCGCTGCAAGATATTGGTCTGTAAGAATACCTGTATCAAAAGGATTGAGGTATAAACTGGATTCATCAAGTGTCAGTAATCAAACAGTGTTTAGAATTGCCAAAACGGTAGAAAGAGAAATAACAGAAGTCTTAATCAATGAAGCTTCACCAGAAACAAAAAATTATGAAATTTATTGTGATGGCTCATTCAATTATATACTTTGGACATTAAGCAATGCCTATGATTTGGAAGGCACTCCGAGTGTCAAAAGAATAGAGGGGGGAGGAAAAAAATTAAGTTCTGATATTCAGATTCCACCTGAATCATTGCCCGGATTCGAAGATAGTATAAAGGAGATAACAGATAGACTTGATGGAATTGTTTATAAAAGTAATATTATCTATTGTTATGCCGATCAGGGAACGGCGAATCAATTTCAAGCTATTGAGGACGGGGTTAATATATTTGTAGGATACAAGGCCAATGTAAATTCCATTCAGAGGGCCATAAATTCCATACCAAAAGATACAGACAAACAATGGTATATTTTTGCTGTAGGGGAGTTCAGGACATCATCATTTAATCATTTTGCAACGGAAGACCCGTTATCGGGAGAATCACAGGAAGATTATGTCTGTTATATCGAAATGGTTGATAGACAAAATATTCATTTGTTCGGCGTTGGTAATAGGGCTACAAAAATAGTATGTGATATGCCTGACAGTGGTTTTCCAACTCCTGTATCTAATTTACATCCATTGTTGATAAAAAAAACTAGAAATTGCAGTTTCCACAACTTTTATATTTTTGGAAAAAATGTAAGATATACCGTGCATGTTAATGGCATTAAAGAAAGCGAATCTAATAAATTATGGTTTGACAATGTGGAATTCGACAGTGGAAAGAATAATGGAGAGGCTGCGGATAGCTGGCCGTATGGTTCCCAACCAATAGGCATAGATATTGCATCTAACATGAGCCTGATTTTTACTAATTGTATAAATCCATGCTTGAGGGGACATTTTGGCAGTATGGGATATGGAAGACATTTTATCCTGTTTAAAGGGTGCTATTTTTATTCCGATGCAACCAATGTGTTGCCCTCGGAAAATATTCCATCCCCAAATAGTTTTATAGATTACAGGTTTATAGGTAACAAGTTCTATGGGCTTTCAACTTTATTTAATGGGAACTTAAAGGAATCAGGTGTAAGGATGAAAATTAGCGGCCATGGGAATAGTGTTGTTTATTTTCCCAAACCAACTCTGTATTTTAATGAAATAACGGATATTGCACAGACATATAAAACTGAAAGTTCGATATTAGCCGGTAATTTGGTGAATCTATATGGGGATAAGGCTAATGGTAAAATTGAATCTGTTGCTATGTTCAACAGCTCAGACGGGAAAGTTATTTGTGCCAAAAATATCATGTATGAAATAAATAATATTCTTGTTTCAGAGGACTATCTTCCTAAAGATGGAGATTACTGTAAGGCAGTAGATGGATTATTGGCGAAATCAGAATATCCTACTAATGCTTATGTTTTAGTAAGATCAGGTATAAAGTATTTAATAATAGAGTAAGCTGGGTAAGTTTTTAGAAATTTAAATGTATACTTATGATACGAAAACTAATCATCAGATTAATAAACCATCTATCCGTTGAAGTACACCCAGATGCGGAATGGTTTTAATCATAAGGGCTGACCACACCAAGATCAGCCCTTACATCATAGTATATGCTTTATGAAATTTCAAATATTCTGAGTCATACTTTACAAATTGAATATACAGTTATCTTCAACATAACTTAATTTTGTTAGATTGTTGATTTTTGAAAAAATCCCATCCATACTCTCATAGAAATATGAATTTTTATCATCGCTGTGCAAACGATTATCCTTGATACCGTATAGCTCTGAATCTATAAACTCTATGTCTGGTGTCGTTTCGTTATCCCACAACATGGAGGATGTGGTTTCCAGCCCATTATCTACAGCAACGAATGACCTATTGAAAACAACAGATATATTGTCAGCCAATCTAAACAGAGTCGCCCCAAATTTATATACAGGAGCCTGTTTCCCTTCACTTTCCACTATAATTGTAGCGTTTTCAAAAACCACCTTTCCTGCATCTTTGTTCGCCGAGCCTTTATAAATAAGTAATGTCCCCATTCCTGTTCGACTCCTTATACGTATATTTTTTAAGACATTATAACCGATTGGTTCAGCGAATACAGGTTCATTCCAATTATTTTGCGGGGGATACAATGTTCCGAAAATACCTACTGCATGTAATCCCTGTGTACGTATGCAAATATGTCCAACCTCCTTAACTCTTATATTCCTTAAATAATTCATTTGCGCTCCATTGACACCGACAACCACATTAACACCCTCGCAGTAGCAGTCATACAGATACATGGCATCGAAAGGCATCCCTGTTACCGAACTTGTGCCATGCCCGGCAAATGCAGTACCAAGATATTCATGTCTGCCTATGGCCTCACAACCGATAAATGCCAATAGTTCTCCATAATAATGGTAATTATAATACATGTGATGATAATACTCTCCATTTGCTCCACTTCTTGATACAGCTCTGCAATTCAGCATCATGTGAGTATGGGGAGCCGCAGACCTGTTAAACAGAAAACCATGTCTACCAAAATCCAAACTTTCTACCCCCTCATAAAATCCATTAGGAATAACAGCACCGTCTGTAGAGTCACCACCTCGAAAAACGATATTACGAATATCAGAAGCATATTGGGTGATTTGCAGTTTTTGTCCTTTTTTCCCAATCTCTGTCACTTCATGAGTTATCTCCACTATTTTTCCTGCAATATCGGTTGTTGATAAATATATATAATAATCCCCTTCCCCCCATGACTCTGAATCGTATCCGCTGAACCAATAGGAGCTACCCGGATTGTTTTCTAGCCAGTCCATGGCATCCGAACTGGACTTTTTCTGTGCGTCAAGCCACCATCCATTTCTTTTCCCGTCTAAAAATACCTGACAAGCAAATCTGGCCTTGCTGCCCGAACCATAGTGATGCTTTAGAACATAAATGTTACTATAGCCGCGCAGTTTGTATAATTTATCCAAAGACTCAATGTCATTAACAGAGCTAATATCTGATATAGATACGGTCGGTATTGTCTGCAAATTCAAAAACAAAGGTTTATCCTTGGACATGTCGCCATAACAATCCACTCTGATTCCTTCTTTAGACAAGACTTGTACCTCTGTATTAAATATACTTCCTCGTTCAATAAGGACCGTGTCCCCATCGGTCATCAGTTCATCGGCTTTATTCAAAGTCTTCAACGGAGTTGAGTCAGACAAACCATCATTGGTATCCAAGCCATTGACTGTACTTACATAATAGGTCTTAGATAATGATGTTACGTATTTTTTTCTTTGATTATCCCTTAAGTAAAAAAATAAAGTCAATAAATCATCTTTTGCCATAAATGATCCGGCAGGATTAGTGCTCAAATTCACTAATGGCATAAACATTGAAGGATAACTGGTCAAATCCCCTACCAGAACATTCTCAGATGCATCCGATGGGGACAAGTCCGTATCATCAATTTTAGCGATCATCAATCTGCAATATTGGGTTTTTGTGGGAATGGTAGTATATACAGTATTCCAATTACCATCTTTTGAATTGAAAGACTCACCGGCAGGGTCATTATAAAACATGACATATATTCTATAACCGGTCTTGATAATGATATCAGTTCCTGTATTAATTATCTTGGTATAGACTCTATTGGTCCCACCTGGTTGTAGTATACCGCTTTGCGAATTGATACTCCCTTGTACGCACAATAGATCCTGTTTTTCCATATAATTGCCACCCTTAATCTCGGTTAGGTTGCGTTCCATTTCATTACTCAAATCATTGTATGATTGTGCAATTTGTTTTGTTTCATCAGTTATCTGTTCAACCGTTTTATTGAACATGTCGATATCTGGGCATAACGCCTCATTTTGATATAATTTACTTATAGTAACCCGTTTCCCTGATTCTATATCTATAGTGGCTTCTTTAATCAAAGAAACCATGATACGAAATTTCTTATAAGATGTTGATGTTGTGCTTTTATCAGTTTTCCAATTGCTATCTTTAGCAGCAAAAGACCCATTTTCATTGTAATAAATTATATAATATCTATATCCACTTTCTATTGAAATGTCAACACCTGTATTTATAAGATCTGAATGTATTCTTGTTTTGCCTCCCTCTTCAATAGCGCCAGTCGTAGTGGATATGCCACCTTGTCCCCATGATGTTACATACGTTTCGTTCAAATCGGACCCTACAATTTTAGCTATTGTTTTATCTGTTATCTGGTCAATCGTATTATAAATACCTTCTGTCTTGTTTTTAATAGAAGTTAATCCAACGTCTAAATCAGATATTTCCGTAGTCAAGCTCTTACGCGTCTTTGGATTGACCACCGCATCAGTTATAGTAGCCGGGTAAATGGTTTGTCCGCCCTTCGTCAGTTTATGCATTTTTACCATAATATCTCCTGTTTTAGCCTAAGTTCCGCCGGAACTTGGACTGTTGTTATTTTATGTAATTATTTATTAACTATTAAAATCACTCAGCACATCATCATACTCCTGATCTGACAGAGATACGCTCTGCACCGCATTGTAGACGACATAATCAGGATAAGATGTTATTTCCGCTGTGCTTTCATCGGTCTTTCCAGTAGTCAGCACAATCCCTGTATCTTCAATAGATACAATGTTGCAGATGCCATCTCTAAAGTCAGCATCAGAGATGAAGTATTCCCGTTTGACCTTCAACATACCGGGAGAGAAACCGGGGTTGTCAAAAGCAACAAGCAGACTGCCATCTTCCATACGGCTGCAACCCACATACTCTTGTCCGTCAAAGGAGGCTATAAACTGTCCTTTAAACGGATTGAAGTAAGTAAACCGGAAGGGAGTATTCACATCCCCATTCAAGTTCTTCTCTATGATCTTAAAATCGGACTGATAATTAATTCTCATAATACACTATAATATTGATGTTACATCATCTATCTCCTCGGCTGTCAAGATGCCGGAAAGGTCAACACTTCCACCGCCTCCGGTTGTTCCTGTAGGACTCCATTTCCCCTTTATCTTGCAATCATATATAGGACCGGGTATGGTATCCCCCACGACAGCCCAGTCGCCCACAACTGGAGATGGGACAGCAGCATGCAATGCTTCTTCCGTAGAAAACAATCCCTTGTTGCGTATAGCGTTCTGCTTGACCTTCTCCACTTCAGTGGAGGTCTTGCTGAAGTTGTTGTTAAGACGGTCTGCCGTTTCACTCCAAGTCCCTGTTTTGTTAATAGTATTAAGTTCCATATCACTTCATTTTATTTGGGCAACATGTTCTGATCCCATACAATCTCAGAACCTTTAACCATAATTATGCGTCCTCCCATTATCTGGGTCTGATATATATAACCGTCACTTCCTTTTTGCTCAACAACCATACTGTCCGGGCGGAAATACAATACATCACTATTGGAAGGATCATTCATAAAAATACGGGGAGCCATACCGTTCAATCCATATTGAAGAGATATGTCCAAAAGCGAATTACCATCATCATCATGAATATCAATTGACGGTCTTCCATATTCATCTTCAGGAAATATGGTTATCTCATAACCTGACGGTGAGGAAACCTTCACTTTCCCGACAAATTCAGGATTTCCGTCAGCATCCCATTTAATGTTCCCATTGGCAAGCTGCCCGGAACCATCCTCATTCAACAGTATCTTACCATTGGCTATTTCAACCTTTCCCCGGAAATATCCGCCCAAAGCATAGATATATCCTCTCAAAAACACATCACCACCATGAGTCGCAACAAAGTTCGCCATGTTCGCCCATTCCGCATCTGTGGGCTGGTAATTAGGATCATTACGGAACCTCATTACAGTCAGAATCGCCTGTTCAAGTTTTCCTCCTGCCCAAAACGCCACATCATCATCGTCATTGTATATGCCGCTAACTCCGGCTGTGACCTTCTGTAACTTGCCATTCTTGTAATTACCCAGTTGGATCATATTGGCCAATATCAGACCACCAAGAATATCCACAGAACCATCCTTGATCGCACTGGCGATATAATTGATTGACTGGAAACCGGCTGTTGCCTTGTCGTTGTCAAGAATTGAAGGCTTCCAGTCAGTAGCGATGGTTCCACGCTCTAACTGAAGGTCACAAACGGTTGCGGTACCACTGACAAGAAATATACCACTGCCATTGAAGGTGATCTTATGGGTATATCTCTGATAAGAGGATGTGAGAGGTTGAGAAACACTGAAAGAACCGCACGAAACAGACACAGACGTACCCTTTGCTTTATAACTGATAACATAACTTTCTCCTTTAATCAATGATACGGACTGAGACAAACTACCGATTGATGCAGAATACCCAGAGCCGGCAGCACTATCTGCGGATACGGTAGCCACTCCCGTCCAATATTCCAGTTGCTTGCTAAAAAGTTCGGTATCCGCCGATAACTCGGTAGCGGCAGACAGGTCCTCTGTTTCATAATCTCCAGTAAACCCGGAGTTACGCAACAGATTGACACTTCCGACAGCCGCATTGTCTATCGCATCCTTGGCCTCTTGGGCAAGATCTGCGGCCGCCTGTATCTCATCCGGCAAGCCTTCCATATTCTTCCATCCGGTGGAGCCTTTTTCGATGTGGAACATACCCTTGATATCAACACCTTTATCCTGAGTGTATTCCATGTAAGTGGTCCGGTCCTTGTCGCCAATATATGTATCTCCGTACACCTTCATCCGGGCCTTGCCGGTAGATTTGTCAAAATCAAAAGAAATGACATCTTTCCCGGTCAAGGTAAAATCATTAATACCCTGATACATGATGATGGACGGAGAAACTTCGTTCACCGAAGAGAGAATTATCGCCGCCTGTCGGGTGATATCGGTCTTATGACCTAATCCCACGATATCATCACCTGCCACCGGAACATCGTTCTCGACATTAGGATCACATACGGTCTTGGACAAGTCTATATAGTTCTCACCCACTGCTGTGACCAACCGCCAATAATGGCGGTTGCCGACATGATGAGAAACGCCTGCCTTGATATTGCACTCCTGGGCTATGGCAAGAGATCCCGGAGTAAACTGGTTCTCTATCTCAATTCCGTCTTCCTCTTCTTTGAAATAACAACGATAGACATCATCCAACTCATCCACACGGTTGCATTTCATACCTGCATGGGAAATCACCTGCTCGCCACCTACATACGTCTTCTTCTTTACTTCAAGCTCGTCAAAAACGGCTTTGACCTTGACATACAGATAATCAACAACAGCCTGTGACATACCGTTTTCAAGCACAGTAATTCCACTACCGTTTTTACCTATAAGTAAACCCTTTAAGAAAGTGATAAGACCGTTGGCAGTGTCTTCCTTATCTTTACGAAGAAAGTATTTGGAAAGTTCCTCTATATTTGCACCTCCCGATATGGCAACAACCCTGTCTTTATTGGTTCTTATGTAAATAGAAGGATTATTATCATCATTATGTATGTATATCTCTCCCTCATTCAACCCTTCCAGTCGCTTTTCAAATGACGGGGATATTTTCGGTATAATCGGATTTCCTTCATCATCCGTTTCCGAACCGTACCACAATATCTTTATAGGACGATTTCTAGCCATGATTACACGTAATTTTCATTAACAAAAGCAGCTTTCGCCTTCTTATATTTCAACACATCGTCCTCTTCTGGATTAGTTAGTAAAAACGCGATTCCTGAAGATGAAGTTGCAATCTCTGTTTTGCCTCCGATCCCGGCGATATCATTTTGTCTAGGGCGTAAAGTCACTTTATATATAAACATCTGTTTCTTACCTATTGTATCAATCTTTTCCGGGACAGAATCCCCTTCCCGTACAAACAAATTACCGTTTATGCTGACGTGAGAAAGGCAAAGTACCTTATTCATAAACTCCGCTATATAATACGGAACGCCACAACTTGTCCCGAAAACAAAATCAAATGTTTTATAAGGGAGAGAATACATTTCTATTATCTCCTGCTTCTGATTCACAAACTGTTCGTTTTCAACTTTCAACTCCACCCCATCCGGCTTGAATCCTCCTATTATTCTGAACTGGAACATCTGCCGAACCTCATCAATCCAGAATATATTATCAAACGCAGAATTATTATCTTTATGGGAATATTCAATCAGAATAGAATCACCTATATTCTCACACACGCAGAACTCCTCACATTCTTTATCGCCTATAGTTACTGTATATATCCCCTCCGAAGGAGATAATGAGGCATAATACATCTTAATGCTTTCATTTACATCATAAGTAAGCAGTGTTATCTTGGAGGAAATATTGCCGATCTTATCATTCAAATAAGCTGAAGGTTTTTCGCCGTTATCACAAAAGATTTGCAGCAGGATGTTGTCTGACACAGAAAATACTTGTCTGAAACATCCAGCATTTGAATATTTATATTTCAGCGGTTTAAAGAATAACGGACAAACATCTCCGATTGATATCATAGTCTTTTCGTAAGTTTCTAGTAACTTGTGACTTCACAAGCTTTCATTGCAAATATAACAATTAAAATTTGAATCTTTATAACGAATTTAAATTTTTCACGATCAAAGTTACCTTTGAACTTTGTGATTTTGTAAAATTGTAATCAGCCTGCTGATAATATCCCTGTACAACTTTGCCTTGGTATTCCATTTCAACAATTCCTGTAAGATCTTCCGGAAGTTCCACATCCGAAGTCTCAAATTCCACCTCCGCCACAGTAAACATCCTTTTTGAAAGAATTATATCCCTACTTTCCCCCATTCCATCAATACCCACATCACTATTACCATCTGATGACGCAAAAGTAAGCATCTCAACAGATGAGCCGATGTATGCTTCATTGGCCAAAACCATAGAAGAAGGGGAAAACATGGCATTGAACATTGTGTCAGGGCTGAGAACGCCACCCATAAGATAATCCCTGTTCAATATATACTTAAGTCCAGACGAATCAGATTTTACCCCTACCATAAATAAATCAGTGTCACTTTCGTTGTCTGTAGTATCTTCACCTATCTTGTCAGCAAGGAACTCTATGCCGTATGCGTCCGCACGGTATGGAGATATCATTTCAAGGCTATTGTCCGTCATGGTCACGCCTGTGGTATATTCATTCGTAAAACGGAACTCATCCTTTCCATTAGCCGTGTCGTAATCCTGTTTGTCAAAGCCTATCCGTATCCGAGAATACACCAATGCAGAATTAACCTTCATCTCATAATCAGATAAATCATCTATCCTTTTGACAACATCATCCGAGAAGTATTTGCTTCTATGCCGAAAAGTTACTGTATTCCCGGATATGTCGTAAGCATAACCAAACACATAACTCATCCAGTTTGCAAATTTGGTGAAGGATGTATATATTTTGGCTCCAGGAATCTTACGGGCTGATTCAGCCGCCAAGAGCATACAATTATCAAGCCTTCTATCTCCTGTCCCCTCAATCACTCCAGTCAAACCATCTTTCTCTCCATTAATACTTTTAAGAAGTCTGTTCAGCAATGTATCGGGCTTTATAACATCCATCTCAACAGGGTTTATTCGATTTTTCCATGATGCTTTAAAATAACTTGATGTTGAGACTTTGTATGGCAAATCCGGCAATACAGGTACAATCTCTTCTTTCTCATTGACATACATAGCTCTCACTATTATTTTATCATTATGCAAAAGACTTATATTGTACGATTCCGAAACCTTCTTTTCCACTGGCGTTTCTGATTCTGTCGTAAGTTCAAAACTTCCTATCACCGTTTCCGTAGTCACCGCGTCCCCATTACTATTAATCTCATTACTTATCTTCATAATCTGGAGCCTCACACCTCTTACATCATATCCCAAAGCACCAGACTGATATTTCCTAAACACAAACATATCAATATTAAACTCTATATTTATCCTAATTGATTTCAGAGCCTTTATCGAATATACATCATCACCACCTACTGTTTGATCATTAAATTCAAGAGACCCCTTTATTAAGGAATCACTGGCAGTTATATATATTGGCATTGGTGACATTTTCTTGCTGAAATAAACATTAATAAGAGTGTCATCGTCTTCCAATGTATCACCTGTAGGAATCCATTTTGCTGATTCTGAAAGTTCAAGTCCGTCATAAACAAGAGGAATGGGGCTTTTCACCTCTTCGACCGAATATTCATATTGAGTTCCTTTTTTTGACTTTATCATGGACGCCACGCTATCATCCACGGCATTTATCTGTAAGATACGACCATTATCCTGCAATGTAGAAAAATTGAGAGCGCAACTAAACCGTTCATTATACAACCAACTGTTATTTCTTGTACTTATTATTATTGAGGCAGAAGCATTCAAATAATCTTCATCATATTGTTTTAACAGCAATTTTCTAGCATCCCCAGCAAAAGAAAATTTGTTGGAAAATGTACGGATAACACCGTCATAGTCATTTCTCTTGAAACTAGCCTTCACCTCGTCCCAATTTTCAAGATCATCAGTAACCCTGTACTTCAGACCATTTATAAGTAACTCACATCGATAATACATAATTATTTCTTTTTACGATTCAACCCATCGATTTCGTCACATGTCTGCCTTACAAGACAGGCATAAGATCCGGCGGTCCATTCTTTCGGATTGATATACATCTTATTATACTTCCCAATAGCGACAACTTCATTTATAAATCCACGTTTTGTAGGCTTCTCCTTCAGTCCTTCATTCTTTTCCTTACTTATCTTATCCAAATCATATTGTGCACGGGAATTTAATGCGGATATTCTAGCATTCATAGCCATTACATCACCTTTTTTACACGAATAACCTATCTTCATCAGGATATCACGCACCTCATCATACATTTTCAACTTCATCATGTTCTCACATGCCTTCATGCACTCCACGGTCATTGCAAGATTCATACGCTCATTACAATTCAATATCTCAGAGAGCAACTGTTTGCTCCCGACAATTTCTATATAGTCATTGATAATTTTTGCCGATGCAGCCCCTTTGTCCTCATCGTCAAATTCAATAGTATTGCTATCATTGGTATAAATCTCTATAAAAACGGACAAGGGAAGTTCATATATGTCACTTGTATACCTCATAATCAGATACTTTTTGAAAATTGCTGATAATTGTTTTCTCTTATCGCCTTGGCTAATTTTGCAAATCCTATCTGCTGTGATTTTTCCAGATGCCCTATCTTTTTCTCCAGTTCACTATAATCATTAACTATTGATACAGGAGGAAGATCGTTTTCGCTTCTATATGCCATAAGACCATCAAAATCATTTGCATGAGCCTTTATCCTGTCCATATCCACTGCATAAGGTATAACCTTCGCACCTTTAGGGATGTCAACCAAAGTAGGGACAGACGGAGTAATATACGCTCCTTTATCAGTAACGATTGTTTCAGGAACACCACCATCACCCACTACAGCCAATCCGCCTTTATGCGAATCAGTACCCTTGGCATACTTCGGAATAGGAGTCGCTATAATAGTAGCAAGCTGTATCGCTCCCATAGCACCTAGAGCAGCTATCATAGGTATTGCAGCAGGGAAGCCCAATTGTTTTATCGTCTGCAAAATACCACCTGCTATCTGTATAGCCGCCTCAGCTATACTGGTAGCTTTCTCAAACTTTGCCTGTTTTGTTCTTAATGCAGCTTTTTTCTTCTCCAATTCGGCATTCTTTTGTGCCGTTTTATTTTCCGCTGCACGTTTACGCGCTTCGGCTTCTTCAGTTGTTATAGCACCTCTTTCTTCTAAAGCCTCTATACGGGAAATTTCCTCTTCACCAGCTTTCTCATTCGCTTCCTGTTCAGCCTCAATAGCTTCAATCTGGCGATCATAAATGGATGATATCATTTCACCAATTCCACTAACCATAGAAGCCCACATCTCGGTAGTTCTTTCCATCTTCTCACCGTCTGTAAGTTCTTTCCAAACACCCGATATCTTATCAGACATAATACTGAATCCCTTATCCATCCCATCAAATATACCGGCAAACGGGCTATCGATATCCGATGCAAGATCTTTCAATGCAGAAGAATAACCTTTCAACACTTCAAAATTCCTTCGTGTGATATCCTGTTGCTCTTCCGCTTTTTCCAACTGATCATCCGCATTTATAGAACCTATCTCTGCTTCCATAGCCTTTATGGATTCTCTCAGCATTTCAATTTGTTGCTTGCTTACCACGCCCGATGCTTCCGCTATCTCAATCATTTTTTCAGCAGCATCTATCTGTATCTGTAATTGCTCGTTTGCGGCTTTCCGCTCCAGTTCACGCATGGCTTCATCGTATTCTTTTCGCGATAGCAGTCCTTTTGAATAATTTTCTGTTATAATGTTTTCAAGTTCCTTATATCCAGTACTTGTAGCTGCTATACGGAGAGATGATTGTTCCTCTTCCAGTCTGAGCATCTCATCAGTATACTTTTTCTTTTCCTCGATCCTTTTTTTCTCAGCCTCTGCCAACTTCTTAGCATATTCCTCATTCTCTTTCGCTATCTTCTGCATTCTCTCTTGGCCCAACATTTCCCGAAGTTTGTTCTCTTCCTCAGAATATCCCTTTACAGCTGCTATCTGGTCTTTATATTCTTTCTCTATGGCAGCAAGATTACGTTCATGCTCATCTTTAATGAGAGAAACGGACAAGTCAGCCATTTTATTCCTAAGATTCTCTATGTATTGCGCTAAATCATCCGATGCTTTATCGGCAGAATGAGGATTAAATGTAACATCTCCAATGTTAATAGAACTTGCCATATCTCTACTAGCCTTATCTGCTTGATATAACTGATTTAATAAAGAACCTATTTCTTTATCCAAGTCTTCAACCTGCTTGTTTAACTTCCCATACATGTCTCTAGCTGTATCCATAGCTGCCCCTTGACTGGATTCATATTGTGCTTTCATCTGATCTCTAGCAGATTCAAGTTTCGCACGTTTTTCTTCTTTTTCTGCCAACTGATCTTCCAAGTCTAATTTTTGTTTAGCCTGTTCTACAAGCCGATCTTGCACAGCTCTAGCTTTAGCCGAAGCTAATATGGCATTAGATAACCTTTGATAACTATCAGCCGCTTTACCTGCAAGAATGTTTTCATCACTTATATTTTTAAAGTATGAAGGATATTGCTTTTTCAGTTCCTCAACGGCTTTTTTCCGCTCTCCCATAGGTTTATTCAAATTGACAGCAGCCCTATATAATATATCCAATTTAACAGCTTCATCTTGGGCATTTTTCACACCTTCTTTTTGAGCTTTATTCAAATCCTCCTGAAGCTGTTTTAGATAATCAATTTCTTTTCTCGCATCAAACAGGCTACCCACCCATTTGGTTATCTCACCTCCATAACTCGATAAAAGAGTTATACCAACAACTAAAGCCGTCTGCCAACTAAGAAGGGAACTCAATACCTGCTTAAATACAGGTATAGCTGTTTGATTTGATTTTTTAGCCAACTCATATTCAATTCTCGCTTTCTTCAACTCATCAACAAACATAGGAAGGTTATTGGATATGGCAAGAAAAAAAGTATTGGCATTAACAGACAACGCCGGAAGTTCTCTCGCAATTTGTTGTATGGAAACATTAAGACCATTCCAACCCGAAGCATAATTACCCACATTACGTTGGTAATTGCCCATCTGTGCATCTATATCCTTTAATTGTTGATTCAGCTTGCCGATATTGTTCAAGATATCCATACCTTTTGCCCCCTCGCGTGCAGCTTGTGAAAGGTTATAATATTCCTTTTCCAACTGAAGCATTGAAGCCTTCATCTCGTTATAGCTTCCTGTAGTGGCAATCGCTACCTGTGTATGATTTCTCAATATCGCCAAATATTGTTTATTCTGCTCTGTCAACGTGCGTAACTGGGATACCGTAGCATCTCTTTTGGACTTGTATTCCTCTTCGCTGATAGCACCTTTCTTATACTCCTTCGATAATTCCCTCAGAGATGTTCTTAAGACTGAAATTGTTTCTTTGTTATCACTTAACCTACTGTTCAATTCGGAGGCTTGTGTATCAAAAGCCTTTACCGTCTGACGGATTGAATCAAAATCAGCAGCAGTCATGGATATTTTCTTAGATGCTTCTTGAAATGAAACAGAAGCATTTTCCGCATCTTGTGACACGTTTTTCAGATCTTCGGAAGCACCTCTCAAATTTACTTTTACTTCCGTTATCTTGTCTGCCAATGTATTCAATGGTTTGGTAAGAAACTCTATCTTACGGGAAATATCGGTCAATAATTTTAATTGACTAGCCTGTAATTCAGACAACCTATTTTGAGAAGCATATAATTTGGTAATTGTAGCATTATAACTGTCAACTTTAGACTGGTATTCTCTTAGATTACCCGGCTTAAAATTTATGCCGTCACTTAATTGTTTTGTGAAATTCGCATATTCGGAAGATGTGGTTTGAATATTAATCCTTATCTCATTTAACTTCTTAACGATGTTAGGATCAATCGCATCAGTAATTTTAAATTCTGCTCCTGCCATGGTCTTTTCGTAAGTTTTGGGTAGTGCATGACTTCATGCACCTTCTAAGAGCAAAGATAGTGATTTTATTGATATTATGAAGATAAGGAAATAAAAAAGGGAGAAGCAAAAACTTCTCCCCACTAAAAACAAACAATCATTCTCCTATTAATGGAGCACAAACTATTTCTTGTATATAACCGGGATTCCTGTAACATAATATGTGTCCATATCACTATTATTCTTTTTAACATCATGTACTCGTTTTATTTCAAAAGAAATAATTCCATTTGCGCCCAATGACTTGGCTTCCTCAACGGCTTTTGATACCATTCTCTTGACAGTAGGGACATATCTGTATGAACCACATCCGAGATTCTTTTCCTCCACATATTTTCTCATATCCTTTTTTACAGAGTTCCCAGTCATAAAGGCTAATTCCAATGTACCAAGCGGAGTAAAATCACCATTGGAAATATTGGTAGGGTTAATCACAAAATCATTATCCCCAGAATACTCACGCAAATCAAGAAGTGTGCTTTTTTCCTGATAATAAACCCTTCCACATGAACACACGGACACAATCAATACAAATGCAAGTAAAATCTTTTTCATAATAATGTTTTTATATTATTAAATAGTTAAATATCATTCTCTCGATATTTTTCTTCCTCTTGTTTGCCTAATAATGAATTATATTCATCTTCATACGATACTTTCACACAGCCAAAAGGAGATATTGACACAACTATCACACCATTCTGAAAGAAATAATACGAAGCGTAATCACAGATATCGGAGTTTACTGCACGCATTTTATCAATAGGAACTCTTTCATTAGAAAATGATTCATAATGTTTCTTTGGTTTCCCATATTTCTTTGTATACATATCTTTAATCTCATAGTATTGGTTCTCCAAAGACAGCCAATTATCCCATGAATCAAAATACACCGATACTTTCCACACTACTTTCTCTTCCGTGGTGCTATAAATGAACACATGGCTATTCTCTCCTACGAAATCACCCTGCATTATTACACCCTCATTATTATACATCTTACTATAAAAGCCTTCCAATTTCATCTTTGATACAAACTCCTGTAAATTACCATCTATTGGAATACCCTTAAATTCAAGATGCGACACTCTTTGTCCGATACACAACATAGCGTACAACCATATACATAAAGTTAATAATACTTTTTTCATATAGTTATAATAAATTGGTTATTTTCAACAAAGTAATATACTTTTAAAACCAAATCAAAATATTTCAACGTATTTGTTTGCAATTTAGAATGTTGTATAAATAAATTAGACACATAGCATTTCAATCTTCATGTTTAAATTTCACCTTCTCACTTCTTTTCCCAGTGCATACAATCAGTTTGAGATGCTTGCCGTATATCTGTTCAAGTCTATTATTTTGTTCTTCCATTTTTTGAAGTATAATTTCAAGTTTATCTATTGTTTTCATAGCCTTTTAAATTATGTTACAAATATTTTTGCAATATAAGATTAATATTGTTCCCCGTTGGAGGCTCAGTCACTTCCGCCTTCGGGGATTTATTTTGACTGATTGTAGCAGGTGAGGAATCGAACCCCATTGTGCCATTATTCACTCCTGCTTTCCTCCCTTATACTATCCACGCTTGGAATTGTATAAAAAGAAAGTTCCGTAATAGGTGCAAGCTACTACGGAACAGTCATATATAAACTCCAATAGGAGAATATTTAATCAACATCAAGTAACGCCTTGCACTTGTTACAGATACAAAGGTAAATGATGTTTTTATCTTATACAATGGTATGAATATTAAACAAAAGACAATATCAATTAATAGTAATACTAAGTAACGCATAGTAATATATAGTAACGCAATTATTAAATATCACATTCACAATTTAGACAAAATCTAAATTACAACATAAATGATAGTTTTGTTTTTCAATTAAAAAATAAATATCTTTTTTTGCATAAAATATTTATATATAAACATCATTAATCACGGGAAATATAATATGGCCGAAAAAAGACAAAGTTACACAGAGGAAGAATTGAATGAAATGATTGCATGGTTTAATGATCATGCTAACCAACTCCCCCAAACAATGCAAATTAATAAATCCGCGTTCACTCCCGATTTAGCCCTTACTATCGAAAGCTGCATCATGCAGGCGAAACAAAATTTAGGGAATTACAAAATGGAAGGATCATTCTTGCTTCTAAGGCAAATAAGAGCCAATATTGAAAAAGGAGAAAACGATATTTTGTAGATCCGTCCTTTACATAGATAGTGGTAATCCTTCCGGATGTCCGCTATCATTTCACGGAAATATGAATTCAATAAACTCGCCTGACCAGTTTTCACCTTCACGACAGAATTTATACACATCTCCAACCTTGTATAATATATAAACACATTCATCCATAACAGCAGCCTTCTCTGCGATTGAACGCATATGTTCCATCTCCCTCATTGACTTATTCCCTTGGCACAAGCAGTTTTTCATAATTCGCACCTCCTTATAAATTTCTCAATAGAGGGCATAAGCCTGTACGTAACATAATGCCTCTTTGCTTTGGAGCTTACCTTGAAAATTTTATAACCATATTTCTTCTCAATATCAGAACCAAAAGAAACGCCATAGCTGGCAATCCTTATACCATTTGATATTGGTATTGCCGTGATGGAACTATAAAAATCTCCACGTATGATAAGGTTTGGAGTATTATTTCCTCTTGCAGAAAAACCCAAATATGAAGGCTTTGGTTTCTGTATCTTTGTCTTCCAATTCTTATAGCGTTCGGCATTTTTTCTCCAATGCTCTCCATAAGCTTTTTTAAAGTATGGGTCCTCTGTATATCCGGGAATTAAAGGACTTTCATCGCCATCAACACCACTATATAGCTGTTCTCGTATATATTCCTCAAACTGAGGCACATCCCTTTCCATCTTATCCCTTATCATTGGCTGAATGCCATCAGCCAATTTCTTCCAACATCTCGTGTATTCCTCCAACGTCATAGCAAAACGGGGGATCAATCTCCCCCGCCTCCTGAATTACTATTATTGATAATCCTATTATATACGGAAACCAGCCTTGATTTCCGCCTTTCTCTAGAAATGTCTTTCCAGAATACATCTATATTCTGAGCGACAAACTCATCCAATGAAAGCTTAACCACTTCGGGCTCTATAAATGTAACTCCATTAATTCTCATTATACCCATTGTTCAATTCCAATGGCCCCATTAGCCTGTAAAATAGAAGGAGATTTAAGCACCGGCACACCTCCTGTCGCTGTAAGCACACCGTTACTGTATTCCAGTGCTGACGCACCAGAAACGACCGTTGAAGCCTTCTCAGACAATACAGATCCATAATATGCTGTAAGATCCGTGCGGTCATAATGATCCACAAGTTTATATGTATTCTCAGGAGATGCCATTTTGACGAACTCAACGTAATTCAATCCCTTGAGAACATTTTCCAAATTGACACCCGCTTGCTTTACAGACATGTTTTTCATCATCTTCTCGGTATCGGAATACATCGCATTAAACGCAAGATAAGCCTTCTGACCGCTTGAATCATAAGCCTGTCCTGTAGGGTAAACACCAGATAATGGAAAACCTGCAAGTTCATCTGTCCCGTCATCTTCTCCGTAGATTACATTATTCTTGTCAAAAACATACATATCAAACAATGTATCCTTGTTGGCTACAAGATTAGCTTGTAAAGCTAGATTAAACTTACGCAATGTGAATGTATCCGTCCTTGCCGAATAGCCCGTTATTTCCGAACCGGCATAACCATTCTCTGTTGTATTGGGTTCACCACCGCTTACCGCATATTCCGAAAATCCTGTAATAGGATAAATTCTGTCCGGATAATCAGCATGACAGGCTTCCTCCAAAGCATCAGCAGTCAATTCCTTGGGCAGTTTTTTGCCATGAATGACCAATATAACACCTGCGACCTTATCCGGTTGCAGGGGGCAGTAACTCATTCCAGTATTAAATCCGGACGTGCTGCCGCACTCTCTAATATCTGTTCGCATAACAATTCTGATTTTTAACTGTTAAATCCAAATTCTTTATTTCAATAGCATCTATCTTTTCGCCAACTTCCTTACCGTCAACATCAACAGCACCACGTCTTCCAAAACTATAATTTTCTGAATATGTATGGCTTACAATACCGGAGTAACCGAAATCAAATTTATCACATTTTTTTAACTCTTCTATGAATCCGTAATACAAAGGTCGAAGGATACCTTCAAAAGATATCTCACGACGTTGTTCATTTGTATACTTTTCCAACGTATTGGTAGCGATGATTATGTTTACAGATGCCTTACAAAAATAATCCTCACTATCCCTTTCCTCGTCTAAGGGAACATACAGCCCTATCATTGGGAATTTTTCCGATGCTGTCACCCTGCTTTTCCCAAGAAGAAGAAGTGTTTCCCTTATATAAGAACTGTCACCATATATGTAATTTATCTGTTGATCCATTCTTTTTGACAAGCAAGCACATACATCTGATATTATATCAATTATCATATCCCAAAAGAATTAATTGTTTCCATCAATTCGAAATCGGTGGCGATATCCGGATAGTCCGCATTATTGGCTTGAAGCCATCTCACAAGTCTGATATTCATTCTTACCATGTCGTTCCATGCAAACATCATTTTCCTTTCGGGACTTACAAGACGACCATCATCTCCATCAGCCTTCACTCCTGTAATAGTCGCCTGAGTGTGATTATGTCTCAAGTAATGGAAGTATATATAGTTGGCGATAGGGGATTTGGAAATCTCCCTATCGCCATCACTATATTTCATGACAAGATGCGCTATAAGATCATCCCATCTTTTTTCCTTCGTTTCTCCATCGTTGGAAATATAGGATGAGAATTCCTTATACAACTTTTCCCCTAGGAGCTTCTCTAAATATTCCGGCTCATATTGCATTACAAAGCCTTGAAGGCTGTCAACAATTGCCTTATTAGTCTCAGAAGGAGTATGTATATTCAATACTGCACCTTCGATATCAAGAATACCACCTTGGAAAAAAGTATAATCCACCAACATTACACAATATCTTTGAGGTTCTTCTTTTTATTGAACAAATCTTCAGCACCGATTTTCTTAGCGTCCTCCATCAATTCCGAAGGAACAGTGGCAACACGTCCATCTTGGAAGAACTTACCTGCAAGTAACATATTAACACTTACTTTATCCCCTTTTTTATAAACGGCCCCGTCCTTTGCGAACTCAACCTCATAAGTTTTAGTCAAATTTACTTTCATAATATTTAATAAATTTATCCGCCAATACCGGCAGGGGTTATAGCTTCAATAACGGTCGCAATCTTATCCTTGACAAATGCAGTTTTATATTGCTTTTTAATATACACCATAAGACGTTTTTCACCAAGGATAGTCACCATATTTTTAGTGAAATCATCATTTTCCCATCCAAGTGTAATGGTAAGAACCCATACATCACGGATGTTAAGATAGTTAAAATCGCCAACCCAAATATCACCTTGTTTGATTGCAGTGCTGGTTTCCACTTTCAAACCTTGAATCAGTTCATCACCAATACGGAAAGGACGGAGATATTGTCCATTAACATCCTTAGTCAACTGCATCTGTGCATAGTCAAGAGGATGCATAAGCACAAGGTTTGGACGATAAGCCATATTGGACATTGATACAATCTGTGTATACATACCAACAATAACATCATAAGTGTTGGGTTTCTCTACTTTCAGAGCTGTCAAAGAGAATGTAGGTATATCACTCCCAATCCCTTTAATCTGACCGCCGGAACCAGTACCAGACAGAATACCTTCTTCTTCTTTTAATCCAATACGATTGATAATCTCGGCCCTAACCTCCGCAACTAACTGGGGCAAATCAGATAATGTTTCTTCGGATGTCTTTGTTCCAAGAGCCACCTTACCGGCATTGATAGTAACTTCTGCTAATGTACCGCTCATCATAGGCTTAAGACCGCCTTCTGGAACCCATTCGGCTTCTTCTTCACCCGGATTGAACTCCGCATAAGTCAATGATCGTGTAGATATTGCTGCCACATTCGCAAATTTACGGATTACAGTCTGAGAGCGTGGTTCAACAGACAATTGATTATCAATAGTCATATTATAATGTGCTGCCACATTTGTACTTGTCACAGGAGATACATCTTTTCTGTTGACAACAATCGTAAGGTTTTTCTTAAATCCTATAGACTGCTTACAAGCCGTTTTCAAGTCCACAGTTTTCTCTCCATGCTTGCCTACTGTGATGAAATCCTTCAGTTGCTCTTCAATCTGTTGGTCTACAGACTTGAACACCATTTGCCCGTCTTCATTCTTATGCATTGCGCCTTTCATGCGAACGATTATCTCTTTCATCTCACCAAGTTCCTTACGCACTGTTTCCAATTCCTTTTCGGAATCTATCTTTTGAGAAACCTCATTTAATTTATCCTCAAAAGTTTTTTTGTCGATAGTATCGTCCATGAAATCGCCTACAGTAGCGTTTATTGCGTCCTGCAACGCCTGTAATGACTTCACGGAAACCTCATCCATTACCGACAAATCAATTTTGCTTAAAAAGTCAAATTTCATGCTTCTTTAAGTTTTAAAGGTTTTGTAAATAGTTTTATTTTTTCATCGGCTCCCTCTTCATCAAGTGGCTTGTCTGCCGGCTTGTATCGAGCGAGTGACATCGCTTTTCTTACTAACATTTGGATTTCCTCCCTCTTTCTTATCGGAAGTCCTTTACATACATCACTTATTTCAACCGGAAGTGACTCCAACGCACTTTCATATTCTTCTGCCGATTTCAGACCAAGATATTCAGTTTCTCCGTTACATCCTATGGACACTACGGATATCTCATACAGAATGACTTCCTTTACAACCAAGCAATCACGTTCCCTGTCATATTCACATTTTTCCCATACATAACTATAACCTATAGAGAACTGGTTCAAAGTTCCACTTTCAAGCTGTTTCAACGCTTGATTTCCTCTTTCCACATCATCAATATACGCTTCAAAGTAAAGCCCTTTCTCATCTTCTTGCAGAAGCGTAATGCGTCCTATAGGCTCATGCATGTCATGCATCCACAAAAAGATAATCTTATCATTAGCAGAACTTCCCGGACCTCTCTCCTGTATGCTTTTTGAAAAACAACCTTTCAGGAGCATATCACCGGATTTATCAATGTTATTGAAAACCGCAGCATAACCACTGATAGTTCTACTGCCAGAATCATATTGTATCTCCTTTGCATAAAAAGCTAAGGATTTATACTGCTTCCCCAACCTGTTCTTGTATTTGCTTGTCTCCATCATTATTTATTTCACTTTTAAATTCTCCCTTAGGGTTATCAGGATCAATATCTGTAAAATTGGACATTTCGGTTCTTGCTTCTTCAAAAGTAATCAGCCGATTGTTATACAATGAAGCTACAGCATTAGAGGCTGTAGACAAGGCATCCGCCAATTCTTTCATATCCTTTTGAAGGCAAGGGACATGAGTGAAGTCCATTTTGATTATTGCCCTGTCCTTACATATAGCATTAGTCAGAACCTCTGTTATAGATTCACTGTCAGGGATAATAAGATCCTGATATGCCGCTTTCTTTGCTTGAGAAGAGTTATCATAAGTACTTCCTTGTATAATCAGATTGGGGTCAAAGCCTATCGTCTGAGCTATCGCTTCCAAGCACGCCTTATCCTCCTCATGAAGCTTCAATTGGTCTGTATTTGACCCCAATGTAATCCACCCTAGTTTCTTAGGAGTCACCATGATTTCATACAACTTATGCACTATACCATATTTCCTTTTGAAATCATCCTGCAATTTCTTGGATTCAGACGGAGTAATAGCTGCATTCCCTACGTCAGTCGTATCATTTCCGTATAGTATCCCTTTAGGTCCTCCATTAACAATAAGGTTTCCTCTCCCTATCAGTTGAGCCATATAGTTTCGAGTATGAGTAGATAATGCGTCCACAGGGGAGTGGAAGGTAATTCTCCCTCCATTATTACTTGGAATATCCATTATCGAATCGTATATGACAAAATACTCCTCATCACCAAGTTCTATATTCTCATTTCCCCAACGTATATATACCTTACTAGCAATTGAAGAAAGCTCTGTTTGAGTAAACGGGCCCTTACCGAATGATTCCATGTAGAATAATTCGGGAGGTATTACCATCATGGATTTAGGGAGATCAGACTTTAAAGCTCTTAGTGTATAGACAGGGCAAAATCCGAAACACTTCAAAGATATCTCAATCTGCTTTATAAAAGAACGCCCACTCTGTATCACATTCGGACGATTCAGAAGAGTCACAATGTCTTTGAAACTCCTCTTCTCGTTTCCGTTAATATCCGTCACATAATACCGCCCATTCTGCATCATTCTTCCGCAATGATCTAGAACCATTGCAAACGGCCAACATTCATGTAAGGCTCTTGATTTCCCTTCAACGGTCGACATGTCAAAATCTATATCCCCTCTATTGCCAGAAAACAGATTTTCCACCCATTTAGGAACATAAATAAAATTACCACCATCATCTTTACCATGATAAGTAGCATCACTATACATATCCTTATTCGACTTCTTTAAAGAAGGTATCTTAAACCAATGTTTCATTGTTCAACAATAAAGGCAACCGCCGTTATAATACAGCAATTGCCTCCACAGTGATCACGTTCTAAAAGTGGGTATGGTGTAACTTCACACCATGAAGGCTATTGCCTGCTACAAAGGAACAAATTAATTTATTTATTAACAAACAATTTAAATATTATTTTTGTTTAATCTAAATTAAAATAACAGATTATACAACATATATTTTATTAACCTTTTTCCCATGTGGATACAACCTGTTTGATATCTTTGCTATTGTCTTCTTGGGAAAATGGGATAGAGAGTAGGGCGTGGATTGAACGGCTGCTGTGCTTTTTGCTGGCGGTCGTTCTTTTTTTGTATTCTTATTTGCGAAAGAGAGAAGCAATATTTATCTTTGTGGAAGCGTGTGAAGATGCACGCCACATTGATTATGACGAAAGGACATACTACATATTTGATAAAGCCAAGAGCTTGTTGCGGATTAGTTTCCGTAGCAGGCTCTTTTTTGTTTTGTATGACCAAATAAAGAAGACATGCCTCTGTAATAAGAAGTATTGTCAATTCTTAATACAGATGATGAATTACTAAACGCATTTTTGCGTTTAGCTTTTGTATCAACGACTTACGAAGATTCAACAGGCAAAAGTAATTAAAAACGTTGATAATTAATGTGATGCAAAAGTGCAGGACATGTTTATTATATAATATATAATAAGAAGTAATATGCTAGTTGTAGAAAAAGTTTCGTCTGCTCTTGAAATGAGTGGAATTATGGTTTACGAACACCCACTATTTGGCAAAGTTCGTATGTATGTTGAAAATGGTAAAAGTTGGTTTTGCGGAATGGATATTGCCACTTCTCTACAGTATTCAAATCCATCAAAAGCAATTATAGATCACTGTAAACCAGCCTCCATAACGATTCGGGAAGTAGGGGTGCAAACTGGATTAAAAGCAGATGGCACGCCAGCTATACAAATGAAATCAATGAAGTTTATCAGCGAAGGCAACATCTATCGCTTGATAACCAAAAGTCAGATGCCGAAAGCTGACGAGTTTGAGAGTTGGATATTTGATGAGATTGTTCCTTCGGTGGTAAATACAGGTAGTTACTCGCTTCACTCTCAGTATAACGTCCCTCAATCTTTTGGAGAGGCCCTTATGCTAGCTGCCCAACAGCAAATGAAGATTGAGGAGCAACAGAAACAAATAGAACAGAAGACCGAGCAACTTGATGAATCCAAAGAATGGTACAGTATCAAGCGTTGGGCAAAGGAGCATAATATGAACTGGCGTTCCATCAACTGGCGAAGAATGAAAGCATTATCTTATGGATTGGGCTACGAGATCAAGAAGATATTTGATGCCAACTATGGACAGGTGAATATCTATCATATTAATGTGTTCAAAACTTACTTTAAATGAAAGACGTAATTTACAATTTTATCAACGAGCACATGATGATACATATTGTGCTTATAGCCTTGTGTATTGCGGCTACAATGGGGGCTATGTTAGTAGACCTTATCACGGGAGTAATGAAAGCCAAGCAACGGGGGGAGGCAAGAACATCCACGGGGTATAAGAAAACAGCCGTCAAAGCGAAGAAGTATTTCACCCCGTTCATAGAATTGTGCTTCATTGACCTGTTATGCTGCGTAGTTATCCCCTTCCCTATTTTTTCAATGATTTGGACGGGGTACTGCATTTTCTGTGAGTTTAAATCAGTTCGTGAAAAATCATGGGAAAAAGCGGAGTTGCGCAAGGCAGAAAACACAATGAGTGTGATTATCGAGAACAAGGATGATATTGCCAAGATCATGGCTCAGATATTGTTTGATAGTGAAAAAGAAAAGGAGGGAAAGAGAAATGGCTGACGTAAGAAAACTTGCACCGTTTATCCTGAAGTGGGAAGGCGGTTTTATAAATGACCCTGACGATTTGGGAGGGGCTACCAATATGGGCGTAACCATCGGAACTTATGAAACGTATTGCCGGAAGAAAGGCTATCCCAAGCCTACGGTTGAAAGATTGAAAAACATCACGAAAGAGGAATGGACGGAAATCTTGAAAACCATGTACTGGGACAGATGGAAGGCTGATGAGATAAAATCGCAATCAGTTGCTGATATATTAGTTGATTGGGTCTGGGCATCCGGTGCGCACGGAATTAAGATTCCTCAACGCTTGCTTGGTGTTACAGTGGATGGCATTGTAGGTCCCAAGACACTTGCTGCAGTTAATTCCCGTAATCCCCGTGAATTGTTTGACCAGATCAAGATTGCACGGTTTGATTTTATTGAGGATATATGCCGGAAACGCCCAGCAAACAACAAGTTCAAACGTGGTTGGATGAACCGTATCAACGATATAAAATTTGAGGGATGAAACAAAGGATCTATATATGGATTGCGGTAGGGATAGCATTGCTATTGCTGTTTGGGTCATGCCGGAGTATAAGGTATGTTCCGGTAGAAACAATAAGGACTGACAGTCTTTATCTTACTGTGTATGAACGTGATTCCATTCACATTAAGGATTCTATCTATGTAAAAGAGAAAGGCGATTCTGTATTAGTTGACAAGTGGCATATAGTCTACCGTGACAGGACAATTCGCGATACAGCCTATATAGAGAAGGAGAAAGATGTAGAAGTCCCCTATCCTGTGGAGAAGGAATTAACATGGTGGCAGAAGACAAAATTAGAACTAGGAGAGTTATCTATAGGTGTTATATTAGTATTGCTAATCGTAGTCATTTGGCTGATAAAGAAGAAGGGAGGTGCAAGATGAGATAGCAACATCAAGTATTATTCGCCACAGGTAGAAGTGTGGCATATAATAGAAAAACTCATTTAATAAAGTAATTCTTTCAGGGGGCAGAATTAAAATAACCCCCGACACTTGAAGTTTAACGCCAATCAAACTTTAAAGCATACAAAAGCATACATAGGTAAGTGTCAGGGGTAGTAATATCCTTACTTATTTCCTACGTATGCTTTTGTCATGATTGTATTTGATTGGCAAGGCAAAAATACGACAAAAATTTAAACCACAATGTGTAAGTCTGAAATTTTTGCCAAAATAATAGCTCTTGTTTCTAAAGGAACAGAAATACCTACCGAATTAATAGTAAGTGACAACCGTGTCACAGAGATTGTTAACGCTAGATATAAGATCCCCATTCAGATTATAAATGGCAATACACTCGGCTGAGCATTTTAACATCATTGAAATATTAACAAAACCAGACCATTTACACAATAATAAATTATCATTGTCAAAAAAAGGATATCCTGAAGATGGCTCAAAAGCTACTGTTTTGTATTCTCCATATCCTAAATATATATCTACTGGATCAGGAATTATCATATCTTTCTCCCATATAATCTTATTATCACTTCTTCTTTCTTTTACCAGCCGCTTTTTAGATTCATTATTTATTGATGCATAATATATATGCGTTGAATCTTGGGCTAATAATTTCCATTCATTAGTTGTTAAATAATCATCTACGGGAATGTTATCTTCGTTATTACTACAACTGGATATTACTCCAATAAGTAATAAAGATATTAGCAATACTTTTTCCATAATATCTATTTTTTATTAAGACTAATCGTTTTATGAATATTATTCTTTTCTGGCTCTATTTTATTGCATGTAATTAGATTTAACTCAACTCCGAAAAGAAGTCTTTCTAATCTATCATGTTGGTTGTTCATCTTAATGGCAATGTCTTCTAATTTGTGTATTATATCATTGTTCATGTCTAAGGTTTTTAATCTCCTTAAAAAACATGATAAGATGTTCATTTGTTTAGCTTACATTTGGTTTTTGTAACTGTTCTTTCAATTCGGTGTTTTCATTTTTAAGCACTTCGATAACATTTAGTAAGTCATCCATACGTGTTTGGTATGTTTCTATTACTTTTATAAGGACTTCGATAGTCCTTTTGCTGTCTATTTGTTCTCCATGTAAATCTATGTTAATATTTTTTGTTTCAATTTGATGTGGCGCGGATGTTTTATTCGTTTTTGATTCTAAATCAAGTGATGCTGGCTCAGATTTAAGCATCTCGCCCTCTCCTGTAAGAAGCCAAATAGGATCGTATTCTGGGTATCTATTTACTATTTTACTAGCAATTGATGCTGATATCTTCTTTATTTTTCACTTTGCAGGTCATATATTTGAGTAGGATGAACTCCTATTTCTTTGGCAAAAGGACCTGCTTTTATACTTTTAGATTCTAAAAGTTGGTTAATAATATCTTTCGCTTTCATATTAACATAGTAATTACTATCTTTGTGTTGTAACACTGCAACTGTTACTTACAAATGTTTAAACTTGCCTGGCATGGCGTTTAATATATCAAAAGAGGATTCGCGTTGGTTGCAGTAACGTGGGTTCTCTTTTTAAATTTTATATTTATGAATAAAGAGTTCAATTCAGATCTTTTGCAAAACATTTCCAAACTAAGCGATGGGAATGTAATAAAGTTCCTTTTAGGTGCTTCTGAGCAAGGTAAATTTCCTCCCGAAATCTCCGACTGTATTACTAAAGTCGTGGACTACATGAATGAAAACGAGGTTCGTGTAGATCCGGGCTTCCGTTACAGCTTGAATATATCTTTATTCCGTAAGGATAAGTATTGGATAAGGACTATCACAGACAGGGTAACAGGCGAGATATTATATGAAACCAAAACCCGTCAATGCTTTCCGGATAACCGTACTATCTATACGGAGTTGGAGTATGGCTTATTCGGGAGTAGTATCTATCATCCCAATTATGCTATTCAGCGAAACAAACAATGATGCAATTGTTTGTGCAAACTCAATACATTTGTTAGCCTCTTCGGGGAAATCACTTTCTAGTTTTTTCCCCATTATTTCAAGTTCCAAGCTCATTTTTTGAATATTAGCTTTCTTTATTTCATACGCGGCTTTGAATCCTCCGAATTGGGCTATTTCATATAGCTTGCAAGTAGGATATATATCACTACAATCCCAATATTGAGAAATATTTTCTTTTATTATGTATCCTTTTTCAAAGAAGTCCATAATCACCATTTCAAATTGTTTCCCATTAATTCTTAAATTGGGAACATCATTAGGAGTAAAACAGAATGTTTTTCTTTCATGAGCCGCCATATCAAGGATCGCTTTCATTATTTTATCCTTTTCCTTAGGAGTTATAGCCCCACAAAAGTTGCGTTCGTTTGAATGTTGAATGTCAATCATATTACCTCCTTTTTTTATCGCGTAATCTTATCTTTCTTATATTCAGCTTTTTATGTATTATATTATTTAGAATATGATCTAAATAATAGCCTTTTATATAGTTTTTACTATAATATATTTGCCAGCAATAGTAATTACTATATCTTTGCAATGTGAAAACGAGCTGAATACAGTTTTATTTCGCAACGGCAATAATTAATATACAAATATATGAATAAAATAGGAAGAACCAAAGAAATCCCACGGATAATCGTTCCACAAGGTGCACAGAAACACATCGCATCTCATTTCGGGGTTAGCGGTGAAACAGTACGCAGAGCATTAAAGTACATTATCAACACTGAACTTGCAGTAAGAATAAGGGAAGAGGCGATAAAGAATTATGGTGGTGCAGAATCCATTATCAGAATAAAAATATAAATATTCAAGGGTTATGATGACAAGAACAGAAATGAATATACTCACGGAAAGATTTGCAGAAGTGACGGGAAAACAGAATGATTCTGTAATGAATTCTGCTAGATGCGCAGAATATCTAGGAATATCTCAAGGAGCTTTAAGAAAACGCGTTCATGATGGTACTATCCCATATACTAAAAAGGGCAAACTGTTGTATTTCTCTAAACAAGATGTAAATAAATACTTATTAGATAAATAAAAAATGAGCAAAGCAACCGATTTTATAAATAATAAATGCTACCAGCTTGGTAATCCGGTAGAACCGTTGATTTTTAAAGCTGACGCACTGGAAGCTATTAGTATTGCATCCAAGGAGATAGAAGAAAGAGCTGTGAAAGTGTACCAACAGTTATGTCCTTGTTTCCAAAGGGGGAAATGTAAGCATTATCCTCACAACCAAAAACAAGGTAGTCAAATATGTGATATGGAATGTGATCGTATAAGTTATCTAAAGAAACAATTGGCTTGTATCTCAGCAGACAAATAAATATATCCCCTCCCGTAAGATTCGGGGTAACAACCGGTTTAAGCCGTTGAGGGGAACAATATAAAAATGCGTATTATGAAAACAGCTAATTTTATCCTGTCTATATTTGCCGCACTATGTTCTTTAGGAATGATTTATGGTGCGATAGTTACGGAAAGCCCTATAAAATCCGTATCGGTGATTATATTTTCTATTATCTCATTATTTTGTGTGAAATTGGTGGTAATGACATATAAAGAGTTAAAGGAATATGAATGATTTTTTCATCTAGTTTTTTTGTTATTTTCATAAAGTTAATGTTGTCTGTCCGTGCCGGTGTGTGAATATAGGTACGGAATTTCACCGTCCATGGTTGGTACTGTCTAAGGTAATAAACATAAATAATTATCTGTTCTAATCTCTACTTTCATTTAACGGATAGTATGGCGGTCCGATTCCGCTGACGGTGGCTGTAAGTTATCATAAGTGATAGATTAAGTCGTTTAGGTTTTGCTCCTGTAGTCTGTGAAGATAGCAGGAGCTTTTTAATTGGAAACAAGTTAAGTTATCATGAATAAAGATATTATAAAAATGAAAGCCAAGGAGTATGCGGATGGTATACGAGGGCTTACCCATAAAAAGACAGCATCAGTGGATTTTGAGAAAGGTGCTCAATTTGTTTTGGAATCCATGAAATGGAGGAATGCAGAAAAAGATCCTCCACCATTGGACACAAGAGTGCTTGTGAAGAGTTCCGGGAAATTTGTGAATACCGGGATGTTGGTATTCGATAGTGAGCATAAGAAGAATATTTGGATATGTGGAAATACTAACCGGGCATGGGACATTAATTTTTGGAAGCCATTGCCGCAATAATATAAATATCATGGGAAAGAAATATCAAATAACAAGTTACCAGCTTGTGTATGCCAGCGGTGGCAGGGATACTGTAAAATTGTTCATGCCTGTTATGGTGGATGATTTGGAAAAATACCGTAACAGTATCCGTGCGACACATGAATGTATCGGTGTAAATCTTACTTATACCGAACTGCCATGAATCCATACATAGTTCAAGGCGTAACGCTTGTGTTTTATGACGGTGAACGTGAGGAACTGTCTGTATTGGATAGTAAGATTACTGACAGACCTCCCAAACTTCTTAAAGAGCAGATTCTTGACGGATTTTCCAAGATGGAGAACCCTCCGGTTAAAGTTGAACTTAAAATAAAATGGTTATGAAGAAAGGTGATAAAGTACGTGAGATAGGTGATACGTTGACAGGTACAATAGTTTATATCGCTAACGGATATGCTGATGTCAAATATCCTAATATGAAAGGTGTATGCTCGTTGCCGATCCAATTTCTTGAAAAGGTATGAGAACTGTAAGCCAGATAAGCGATGAATTGGAAAAACTTTATTCAGAGCTTGATATAGTCCAGTCAATGAGTGAGGAATCGGTAAGGCTCACATTCAATGCTGAATGTAAGGGCAAGTATATATCCTTGCTTAATGAAGAAATCGATTCTCTAGAAAACGAACTTGAACAAGTGGAAAGATATCATGGCAGGAAGCGGAACTTTGTAAGGACTGCGGACCTGCCTTTTTTGTGTTGGTAAATAATAATATAATTTATGAAGGAACTTAATACAATTCAAAGTTTGCTTAAGGCTCCCAAAGATCAATATAATAAATTCGGGAATTATAAATATCGTAATTGCGAGGATATTTTGGAAGCAGTAAAACCATTGTTATTTAGTCAGTCGTGCACACTTACTATTTCTGATGAAATTGTAATGATTGGTACACGATATTATGTAAGGGCAACCGCAACTATTAAGAATGCTAACGGGGAAACGGAAATGACAACAGCATACGCACGTGAGGACGAGTCAAAGAAGGGAATGGATGCAAGCCAGATTACAGGAAGCACATCGTCTTATGCACGGAAGTACGCATTAAACGGGTTGTTTTGTATAGATGACACAAAAGATTCTGATTCTCTGAATAATGAATGTCAGTCAAATAATCAATTGGAAAAAGATAACAGAAAACTACTGCCCAAAGATAAGTTTAACGATGAGGACTTAATGAAATGGATTTATCAGAAACTTGAAAAAGCAAAATCTGAGAATAAACATCTTTCATTATCCAATCTTATAGAAAAGTACTATAAAGTTACGCAGAACGATATTACTGTCATTTCTGACAATTTTTATCAATATAAAGTTAATAATAATTTGCCATGAGTAATGATTTGAAGATAAACAATATTCCATCTACGAAGCAGGAACAGACGGAACTTGCCTGTATGTTTGTACAAAAAGTAATTGATGGTGATGTAAATCCGATAGATGCTGTCATACAGATGAAAAGCCTTAGTGAAACAATAAGCACTTTTTTGAAAGATTCGGATGTAAGGGAAGCTGTATTGAATGAAGTAGGGAAGTATGGAAAAGGTGAAATCCCTTCATTCCGTGGAGCGTTGATACAGGTGAAAGAAACAGGAGTGAAATATGACTTTACAGGATGTGGTGACCCGGTATGGGAAAGGCTAAATGAGGAAAAAAACGACATTGACATAAGACTCAAGGAACGTGAATCTTTTCTTCGTACTATAAAGGAACAAAAAACAGATATAGATGAAGAAACAGGCGAGATTATAACTTTGTACGCTCCTTCAAAAAACTCTACAACATCCTATTCAATCACATTCAAAAAGAGATAATTATGTATCGTATCAGTGTTACTTCATTAGAAGCGTTCAGACGATTCAGGGATAAGCATTCAATATGGGACACAGAAGAAAGAGTGTTAAATACACTTTCAGGCAAGAAAGAACCAAACGCTTATGCAGCGATAGGATCTGTATTCCATAGTATTGTAGAAACAGGGAAGGCGATTTATGTTGGAGAAAACACATTTGAGCAAGAACAAGATGGATTTAGAGTGCTTATGAATGGGAAAGCTGTGGAAAATGCCCTTTATTACCGTAAACAATATCCGGATGCGGAACATGAAATACATAAAGGTAAAGATTTTCATTGTGGATTGTTCCCTGTTCATGTGCACGGATATGCTGATGTCAAATATCGAAACGTGATACGAGACATTAAAACCAAATATTCACAACCACACACAAGAGATTATACAGAATCGTGTCAATGGAGTTTTTATCTTGAATTGTTTGGTTGTGACACTTTCTATTTTGATCTATTTCATTTTAAAGGATATAAACGTTATATGGTTACGAACACAATAAATACGGATTTCGTAATATATAATCCGATAGAATGTTTGAGAGACAGTAAGATGGAAGAGAAGAATGCTCAAATAATAAAAGACTTTTGCAAATATATAGATGAAAAAAACTTATATCACTTGCTAAAAACAAAAGAAGATTTGTATAACATATAAACTATAAAATTATGATTTTAACAGGAAGTATCTGTCTCTCTAATATACCTCGTGAGCAGATGAAGAAAATTAAGTGTAAAGACGGAGTTGAAAGAATCTATGTGAATGTGGCTGTTATCGAGCGCAGAGAGAAATCCCAGTTCGGGCATACGCATTTCATCACTTGTTCTCCTAAAAAAGAGGAACGAGTAGAAGGAAGGAACTATATCTGCGGTGACCTCAAGGAATTTGCACCTCAGAGTACATCACCCACCCCAGAGGATATAAATAGTGCTCCGAGTGTGTCGGATGATGATCTGCCATTTTAGCCTATGAAATACGATGGTTCCAATCCTCTCCACGTCCAGCAGGCAAGAGCGAAGCTGGAGAAACTGATAAAGGAACAGAAGGTATTTGAACTGACTGAGAAGAAACCCCAAAGATCTTTAAATCAGAACAAATACCTTCATGTCTGCCTTGCTTATTTCGGTTGCCAAATCGGTGAAACGATGGAATATGTAAAGCGGAACTATTATAAGATTCTCTGCAACAAAGACACTTTCGTCCGTGAGAGAGAAGACAAGTTTTTGGGTCGGATAAAGTATCTACGAAGTTCTTCTGATCTTGACAACGCGGAGATGAGCCTAACTATTGAGCGGTTTCGGAATTTTTCGAGTGCCCAATGTGGTATATATATCCCATCTCCAGAAGAAGAACGTTTGATTCAGTTGATGGAGATAGAGGTCGAACAAAACAAATTTCATATCTGAAACAATGATTATACGAATTAGTGCCTTTATCATTATGGCAATATCTTTCTTGATATTGTTTTATAAGAATGACAGTGATAATTATATGGCTATCCTGTTACAAATAATAGTATGGCTGATGTTGATATATGCTGAACTTTGCGATATAGAATCGCTCCTTTAGGTTATTATCATGAAACTTACTTTGACAAAACAAGAAGTGCTTCTCATTCAGTTACTTCTTCATGTTTATAAAAATGATTTGCCCGATGACGGGACAGAGAAGCATGGACGTTTTGTCGGGAAGCTGTACAAGAAAATCAAAAGACAAGTTATTAATCAATTAAAGCAATAAAATTATGGAATCGAATATTTCGCGCGATCATATTGCGCTTGAAGCAATGAAGTGCATAATGATGACAGCAAAACGCAGGAGAACTTTATGGAACAGAGTTGTAACATTGTTTTTCCCATCCGAAGAAGAAAGTGTTATAAACTACAATCATGAAGGACAGGCTAAAGCAGCTTATCAGATAGCTGATGCAATGATTAAGGAACGTAATAAGACAAAGGAGGAATGATTATGATGCACACATGGTTTGAAGTAAAGATTCGATACGAGAAAGTAATGGGAAACGGCATGAACAAGAAAGTAACGGAACCCTATTTATTTGATTCTTTATCTTTTACAGAAAGCGAAGGAAGATGTATTGAGGAAATGACACCGTTTATCAGCGGTGAGTTTACTGTTTCTGACATAAAACGTGCTAACTATTATGAGATATTTTTCTCAGATGAAGAATCGGCTGACAGGTATTTTAAATGCAAGTTATACTTTATCACATTGGATGAAAAAACTGGTGCGGAAAAGAAAACATCCACAAACATTCTTGTTCAAGCAGCCGACTTGAGAGATGCAGTCAAAAAACTGGATGAAGGAATGAAAGGCACAATGGCAGACTACGTGATTGCTTCGGTAGCGGAAACTGCTATTATGGATGTTTATCCTTATGAAGCAAATCCAGATGTTAAACCAGAGTTCCCTAATGCTTAAAAATTGACTGATATGGAAGAGTTTATTTCAGATTGGTTCATTCCGATGGATTTCGGTAATGATATGCCGGACGAAGAGTCGGATGGTTAGGATAATTTTAGATTCATTTTTTTTATAAACTTTATGCCTTCCCGGTCTGTGAAGATAGGGTGGGCAAACATGGGATAAAATGGTCATAGGGTGCTAAGACTAAATGAATGGAAATTTCAAGTGTACATAGAAATGGAAGTCATCAAGACCGTAGCTGAGAGTAATACATTTGTTGAGTAGTTTAAAGATCGTAGGATAGCCAATCTACGGACGAAAGCGAGAAATCAGACGATACTTGTGTAGGTTCGACTCCTGCTTATCCCTCATAAATGTGAGCCACACATAAATGGCATGGGTAATAAATAATGGTTGTGCCCCGGAGAATACGCTTCGGGGCTTTTTATTAAAAAGAGAGAATGAGACATTTAGAAGATCAGCTTCAAAAGGCTATTATTCAATATTGGGATTTTAAATACCCTAAATGGACGAAAAGGCTCCATCATTCTCCCAATGGAGGAAAGCGTAATGCTATTGAAGCTTCCAAGTTCAAGCAGATGGGTGTTCGTGCTGGCTTCCCTGATTTGATACTGCTTATACCAAATAGATTCTATCCCTTTTGTGGTATTGAATTAAAAGCAAAGACAGGCAGACAGTCAGAGAATCAGAAAGCTTATCAAAAGGAATTTGAGAGTATTGGGGCGAAGTACGTTGTTGTCCGGTCATTAGACGAGTTTATTAAAGTGGTGGATAATTATTTGAAAGATATATGACTTATATAGAACTGATAAATAGGTTTTGGTCTCTTGACGAAGACTGGGAATTTACCTGCTGTGAAACGAGGCTTTATTTTTACTTGCTAAAAACAGCGAATCGTTTAGGCTGGGTGGATAGCTGGACGCGTAGTGATACAAAGGTATCATCTGACGTGGGAGTGTCGGTCAACTCAATGAAATCAGCACGTAACAGATTAGTTCAGGCGGGTCTTATCACATTCAAATCAGGCGGAAAAGGACAACGGGATAAAACAAGATATCAGATTAGCTATCAAAATTTGACACCTAAAGTTGAACCTAAAGTAGAACCTAACCTTATACCTAACCATGAACCTAAAGTAGTACCTAAGCCCTTACAGTATAATGTACGCGCATTAGACAAAGATAAAGACAAAGATAATTATCTCTCTCCCCCGCGCGCGTATGAAGAAATTCCGACTGGGATTTTTGAAAGAGGGTTGGATGAGTGCTATGAAGAATTGAAGTCGAATAGTTCATGGATGGAAGCTGTCTGCATGAATACTCGTTTATGTGGGTATAAGGATTTCGCGCCTCCTGATTTTTATGATTATTTGGAGAAGTTCTTTATGAAGCTCCAAAACGAGGGAGAAACTGTTAAATCACCCCAAGATGCAAAATCGCATTTTGCCCGATGGCTGAAAATTGAACTTGAAAAACAACGGAACAATGGAAACAACAATAGGCGCAATTATACAGACAAACAGGAAGCTAACGCCTACGCTCTTAGCTTGCTACAACAACATAAGCGAGACCTCGAAGAAGGCTTGGCTGACCAAATGGAAAGACCGTTCTGAGGTTGAAAGAGTATTTTCACCGGTCCAGTGGGGATATGCCCTTCAAAACCCGGAAAGGGCTTATATGGCAGATTGCCCTTCACTGATGCAGTATGATGCGCTTTACGGATGTGGCTCTTCCGAATACTGGATCGACATACAGGTGTCCGGCATATTCGGGGCTTCCAACAGCAAGGAAAAGGGCGTTGCCGACGGGATAAGAATCTTTTGCCAATCCTTTGCCTCACAGGTCAAGGCTTACAAGCTTTCCGAACTGATGCTGTTTTTCGCACGCTACAAGGCCGGGAAGTATGACAATTCATTCGCGTCTTTCGATGCCAGAAGAATAGGCAATGCTTTCTTCAAGGAGTTCAATTCCGAAAGGAATTATGAGCTGGACGCGATAAACCGAAAAAGGGTGCAGGATGAAATAGAGAACAGAAAATTTATTCCACCTGAAGGATATTCTTCTTTGACTTTGTACAACGAATTGAAACGTCGGGCGGAATCCGGGGACGAGGAAGCCGTGAAAATACTGACAGTATGGCAAAGAAAGTCAAACCGGAATCCGTATATGTAAAATGCCGGAATTGCAAGAATGCCTCGGACTTCGGGGACAATTCTGCGTATTGTAAGGCTAAAGGACATAGAGTGTGTGCCTGTGACAGATATGGGCAAATTTGCAACAGTTTTCAAAAAAATCATAACGAGAAAGAGAAATCATGAATGTATTATCATTGTTTGATGGCATGGGTTGTGGATGGATTGCCTTGCGTGAGCTTGGCATTAAGGTTGACAGAGGATATTCCAGTGAGGTGGACAAATATGCGATAGCTCAAGTGAAACTGAATTTTCCCGAGGTAATCCATTTGGGAAGCGTTACAGACATTGATGTTCCCAAATTGGAACATATAGATCTGCTGATTGGCGGAAGTCCTTGCCAATCATTTAGTTTTGCCGGGAAACGTATAGGGATGTCAACAAAAGGGAATGAGGAGATATATACGCTTGAAAGATACATGGAGTTGAAGGAAAACGGCTTCCAATTTGAAGGACAGTCATATCTGTTTTGGGAATATATGCGTATTCTGACGGATATCCGTAAATATAATCCTGATGTGTTGTTCCTGTTGGAAAATGTGGAAATGGAGAAAAAATGGGAAAGTGTATTAAGTGAGGCTATCGGGTTACGTGGGGTGCATATTAATTCTGCGTTGGTTAGCGCACAGAACAGGCGTAGGATTTATTGGACGAATATCCGTGTAGGACATGAAGGTCTGTTCGGATATCCTTATAGCGACATTCCGCAGCCTGCCGACCGGGGGATCTTGCTGAAAGATATTTTGGAAAAAGAAGTGTGCGGGAAATATTTTTTGAGCAGAAAAATGGTGGATTGGCTGAATATTCATAAGGAAAAACGGAATGTGGGAATAAGGTTGTTAGATGGCGATGACAAAAGCCATTGCCTGACGGCTTCGGGGCAGGTCAAAGGAAATTTAAGCACGGATTATATCTGTGCATCCATGCGAGGGCGTGAATCAGCCTGTCTTACACCAAGAAGAACCGAATATGGAAAACAGATACGGAAAAAGTATGAAGCAGGTGAGGTTTCTAAGCAGAGAAAGAATATCCAACAGCTTGAACCACGTACTGATAGTAAGACGAATTGCCTTACAACTGTCCAAAAGGATAATTTGATAGTGATTTCAGGAACGGTACGTGGATTTGGAGGAATACATTTTAGGGAAATAAAATCAGGCAAGTCATGTACATTGATGGCAAGGGCTAGAAATGACGGAAGCTCACAACCATGTGTCCGAATTAATACAGAAATTAGACGTCTTACCCCAACCGAATGTGCACGACTTCAAACTGTACCCAAATGGTATATATGGAATTGCAGTGACACTCAACAATACAAGATGCTTGGGAATGGGTGGACTGTAGAAGTTATCAAGCATATATTAAGTTTCATCAAAATAAAAGAATCATGAATACCGAAACGCTTATAAAGATACGTGAATGGGAAGCGGAACGCGACAGGAACCTGCGCATCCACTGTCCTCTTGTAGCTGCCAAATTCCAAAGATGGATTGACAGGGCGAAGAAAGAGGACGGAAACAAGAATACAAACAACAAGAAAGGGGGCAATCCATGAGAAATAAGCTGACTGTAAACGACCTCCCCGCGGATGTGGTGGAACGGATGAAAAAGATAATCAATGAGGACAGGCAGATGCTGAAGCTGAGGGAAAGGCACGCTTCCTTTCTCAGGTCACACCGCTATATGGAGGCAATGAAAATCAAACAGATGATGGACGGTATAGAAACACGTGTCATAAACCAATACCTTTCCGAATATGAGGGGATGTCGGAATCCATGGATAATTTCATGCGTGAAATGTCGGAAGAGGACAGGGAAGAGATAAACGTCCTTACCAACAGTATCATCATGCTGTGCGATATGGTTGAGACCTTTACGATGGACTGTAACGAGATTTTAAAAAAATATCATCCTGATTACCGTATAGAGATGTTTGACAAGGTTTCCGAATGCGGGAAAGCCGCCAAAGCTCAGGTGGACTTCATGTCAAAAAGCACGGATATGGTTTACCAGTGTGCCTTTGCCGAGGATGCGGACAAAATAACAGAGATGGTTAGGAACAAGGTCAAGGCTTTCATCAGAAAGCTGAAACGAAGGAAAAAGGCGGAACATGAAAACTGCTGACGGTTATCCTGTGGTATGTTACGGTGTAAAAGGTAAATACAATATACATCGCATCTGCCGCCGTTGTGCCATATACCGTAAATACGATTCGATTCCCGAAAAGCCATGCTACAGGCTTCATGGAATACACCTGTTGGACAGAAGAGGATGCCCGATCTTTGAACAAAAAATTATCGCAATATCAAAATAACGAAAAATAAACAATATCATGAAACAGAAAACATTTGAAGAAATAAAGGAAGAACTATTACTGCGCGCCAAGAAAGCAGGAGCCTGTCAAATAGGTTATGCGATGGGATTAAGGAGTCAAAGCAAAGCTGATATACTTAAGGCTATTACTGATAACTGGTCTTGGGTATTACGAACAGCAAGAATAGTAGATGCAAGATATTTAGAAGACAATTTTGCTGAAGAAGATCTTGCGGAAGCTGGTATCTATACACAAAAATACCATGAGGTAACAATGACATCTTTTGCCTGCGGCAGCGCAACAGTGGAAGCCTACGGCAGCGCAACAGTGGAAGCCTACGACAGCGCAACAGTGGAAGCCTACGGCAGCGCAACAGTGGAAGCCTACGACAGCGCAACAGTGGAAGCCTACGGCAGCGCAACAGTGGAAGCCTACGACAGCGCAACAGTGGAAGCCTACGGCAGCGCAACAGTGGAAGCCTACGACAGCGCA
>ERZ773139.277-NODE-277-length-72811-cov-8.365015_pt1 | contig 72811 bp, 77 predicted proteins | sample MGYA00580854_ERZ773139 | MGnify/ENA primary metagenome ERZ773139 (study PRJEB29015, sample SAMEA2737809) | human gut metagenome | biome: human gut; feature: human-associated habitat; material: faeces | place: China | collected 2012 ...
TAGTTGGTCTTGCTGTTGAAACATTCCTATAAATCTATCCATATTGGATTTTAAATCCAAATTGTCAATGCTTTGTTCTAAATCGTAGAAAGCCTATAAATCTATCCATATTGGATTTTAAATTTGTTTTATTTAAGTAATTATTCTGATGTTCTTATTCTATAAATCTATCCATATTGGATTTTAAATTTTGGATCCGGCTTTGAAAAACGGTACTGACGGTGTTCTATAAATCTATCCATATTGGATTTTAAATTTTTCATATTGTGCGTAATAACTTTGTGTAGTTCCTCTATAAATCTATCCATATTGGATTTTAAATAGCAGGATTGCATCAGACTTCGGTCGCAGCGAGGAGACTATAAATCTATCCATATTGGATTTTAAATGCAAATCTTCTTTTAAATTCTCATTGCTTATAATGCTATAAATCTATCCATATTGGATTTTAAATAGTATCATCATATTTCTTTTCCTGCATTGGCAAAGCTATAAATCTATCCATATTGGATTTTAAATGCCATTATTCAACAATTTATCTTTATCAGTGATAAACTATAAATCTATCCATATTGGATTTTAAATGCTAGTGATACTTTCAATATCGTGCGGAGCAAACACTATAAATCTATCCATATTGGATTTTAAATACAAGAAAATTTTCTTGTAGGGTGAGAATTTAAAGGCTATAAATCTATCCATATTGGATTTTAAATAAAGCAAACGAAACGGAAAAATACAGCAAAGCGGCTGCTATAAATCTATCCATATTGGATTTTAAATAGCCTAGTGGGGGAGAAAGTAGTGGGGGATATGGCTATAAATCTATCCATATTGGATTTTAAATAGATGTGACCCAAACACCCCAAGAATATAAAAGAACTATAAATCTATCCATATTGGATTTTAAATAAGATAGCAAGAGCGGTAGGAATAGCAGCTACAATGCTATAAATCTATCCATATTGGATTTTAAATAACAGCTGTAAAAGCGTTTAGTGTTTCTTCGTCACTATAAATCTATCCATATTGGATTTTAAATTTTTTAGTCAACGGTATGTTTAAGATATTATTTTCCTATAAATCTATCCATATTGGATTTTAAATACAAGAAAATTTTCTTGTAGGGTGAGAATTTAAAGGCTATAAATCTATCCATATTGGATTTTAAATTTTGTATTCAATCCGCCAGCGGTAAAAGCAAAATTTCTATAAATCTATCCATATTGGATTTTAAATGAACTCAACACCACGGACCAATGGCAAAAAAATAACCTATAAATCTATCCATATTGGATTTTAAATTTTAACATTGTTTTATCGTTGTATAACTTTAGTATACCTATAAATCTATCCATATTGGATTTTAAATATTATGGTAAAAATTGGCTAAATGCAAGTGTGGGTGCTATAAATCTATCCATATTGGATTTTAAATCTCTTAGAGCTTTTATAATTTCGTTACATTTCATACTATAAATCTATCCATATTGGATTTTAAATTTACATCTTATCAAAGGTATATTAATCTGTTCAAACTATAAATCTATCCATATTGGATTTTAAATGTAGAAAATATAATTGAGGAGGACTAAATAATGAGTTCTATAAATCTATCCATATTGGATTTTAAATTGTAAAATAAAAACTTCAACGCAGCTTAAGAGATTTCTATAAATCTATCCATATTGGATTTTAAATCTAATAACATTGACGAAGCAAAAGAAATGATTGCTGACTATAAATCTATCCATATTGGATTTTAAATAAATTTCAAACGGTTCTGGACATCTAATTGCAGTGCTATAAATCTATCCATATTGGATTTTAAATAATTTTTTATCGATGTCAAACGGATAAAGGCGCAAGCTATAAATCTATCCATATTGGATTTTAAATTCGAGTTGCACAAAATTGTTATGATATGTGTCAGAGCTATAAATCTATCCATATTGGATTTTAAATGCATCAATAACATAAAAGTCACAACATACAAGAAAACTATAAATCTATCCATATTGGATTTTAAATAACATTCTCAAAGATAGTTGGGAATTTGGTTCAATTCTATAAATCTATCCATATTGGATTTTAAATACGTTGAGGAAAACCCTTCTTGGAAATTGACTAAAGGCTATAAATCTATCCATATTGGATTTTAAATCATTGACAGCGGATAAAGCATTAAGCGACAAGGAATCTATAAATCTATCCATATTGGATTTTAAATAAATTATACAAAAGTGGCAACATTGGCGCAGAGGTTCTATAAATCTATCCATATTGGATTTTAAATGTCGGTTTGTTTGGAAATTATCCAATTCGGACAGGTGCTATAAATCTATCCATATTGGATTTTAAATGCCAATATGGCACAGTAGTATAACCGTCAAGTTTTACTATAAATCTATCCATATTGGATTTTAAATTTTCGTTTGCTTTTGGAATTATCGAACAACCGTTCTCTATAAATCTATCCATATTGGATTTTAAATTATTTTTTAAGTCAGTAAACAGATTATCAACAAGTCTATAAATCTATCCATATTGGATTTTAAATCATTTTGAAATATTGTGGGTTGTGTGTAAGATTTTGCTATAAATCTATCCATATTGGATTTTAAATAATAACTTTAGACTTTCGACAATTTGATTGAATATCTATAAATCTATCCATATTGGATTTTAAATCTGACTTATCAAATTCAGACAGCATAACAATTTTCTCTATAAATCTATCCATATTGGATTTTAAATTTTAAATTTTGCAATTTTTCTTTAAAACTACACGCCTATAAATCTATCCATATTGGATTTTAAATAGCGTTGCGTAATTGGAATTTAGCTATGGCTCTTACTATAAATCTATCCATATTGGATTTTAAATATAACTGAACATTTCATAATAATTAACTCCTTAATCTATAAATCTATCCATATTGGATTTTAAATATTTTCAATAGTTCGTAAAGGAATATAAAATAATTCCTATAAATCTATCCATATTGGATTTTAAATCTTTGTTTGCATATTGTACTCAACTTGTGCCAGGCTCTATAAATCTATCCATATTGGATTTTAAATACAAATTTTTCAAATCCATTATCCAAATAACGAACAGCTATAAATCTATCCATATTGGATTTTAAATTATTATCAAGAGTTAAAAGACTTGAAAGAGAAAGCAGCTATAAATCTATCCATATTGGATTTTAAATCTAAATTGGTGGTATAATATAAGTGTCCTAAAGACTATAAATCTATCCATATTGGATTTTAAATATTAAAGGTATGCCTCCAACTCGATTAATGCGATATTCTATAAATCTATCCATATTGGATTTTAAATAACCACTGAAAAAAAGCACCGCAGAATTTTTATAAGCTATAAATCTATCCATATTGGATTTTAAATGATTTTGATGATGGAAAAATGTAAGTTTTCACATATAATAGGAAAAACCGTAAAAAGCCGTTAAAAAAAGTTAAAAGTATAAAAATATAGTAAACAAGCCGTTTTTTAGGTGTAAAAAAAGATTACACTTTGAGAAACGGCTTGCTTTTTCTATTTAGTGCGAAAAAGAAAACCGGAGTAATTAAACTGCTTTTAGGCAGAATGATTACTCCGTAATATTTTAAATATCTGGTGTTTAAAAGCGTTTAAAACGGCTTTAAATCGGCTTTTTACTGGCATTATATCCACATAATTAACAAATTACTTAAAGTAAATTAACGGCAACAAAATTAAAATTCAATAGCAACTTTGTTGCCGTTACGATAAACACTATGTTTTTAACAAATCAGCAATTAGATTGTTGATAATCTGTTAAATATTTTATTTAGCATAATTATTTGTAAAATATGTATATTTATTCAAAATCAACAGTACCGATAACCTTTCCTGAACAGCGAATGTCATCATAATTAGTCAATTTAATGGGAGTGTAGGCTGGATTAAGCGAAATAAGCTCCCCTCTGCCCATTTGTTTGACATATGAATCACCATTAAGAATGAAAATCCCAATTTCACCTTCTAAAATTGAAGGTGATTTTTTTATTAATAAAACATCATTATCGAAGAATTTAGGTTGCATACTATCCCCTCTAACTTTAAGCATATAATCAGCTTGTTCGGTTATAGCAGTCTTGGGAATAGTCATCCATTCAACAGGGACATCGTCAGACAACCAATTACCTGTGCCGGCAGAAGCTCCGGTCATATATAAAGGAATAATTCTACTTTTTGTAGGCTCTTTTTCTTCTTGTGTTTCTTTTTTTTCAACCGGATTTGATATTTCATTAGTTCTGCCAAGAAGAAAATCTCCGGAAACATTAAAATAATCGGCAAGAATGTTTAAGCTGTCGTACTTAGGTAATTGTCTTCCACTTTTCCAATGACTCATTAATGATTCACTTATTCCAGTATCTTTAGATATTTGGTAAACTGTAACACCTTTATTTTGTATAAGTTGTTTAAATATATCACTAAACATTTATGCATTCCTCCAAACTTTACATTTGTAAAGTATAGATACTTGACTACATTACAAATGTAAAGTATAATAATACCATAGTCATTAATTAAATAAATAATACCATAGTCATATTTTAAAAACAAGGAGGTATTTATATGAAAATAGCAGAAAATTTAAAAAAATTCAGAAAACAGCAAGGATTATCTCAAAAAGAACTTGCTCAAGCAGTGGGTGTCACTCAAACAATGATTGCTCATATAGAAAATGGTGTAAAAATACCATCATTGGCAGTAAGTCTTGAATTAGCAGAAGCACTCAATACTACTGTTGATAAACTTTGCAAGGGTATATAAAAATTATAAAAAGGAGTTTTTACTATGACAACAAAAGAATTACAAAAGTACGCTGATAAGAAATTACCAAACTATGTTCATTTTGATGTGAATAAAGCGAGATTCATTCGTCCGTGGGCTGAGGAAGGTGAAAAATATACTATTTATTACTGTAATACATATAAAGCAATTGCTCATGCAAATACAATTGATGAGGCAATTTTGATGATTAATGATTACTGCAATAGATTATAAAAGGAGATAATCATCTATGATTGGAAAAGTATTTAACAGATACACAGTTTTAGGAAATGTAAATAATCGTGTAATTATTGCTCACAATCCAAAAGCAGTTGAGCCGTGGGTTGTATGGTGGCTTGATAGTGACGGTGACCCGTACAGCGGAAGTTACTTCTCTGACCGTACATCAGCTGTTAAAGAATTTATTGCAAGGTCTTTTTAAATAAAAATAGGAGGCTCAATTATGGGTGAGCTTATTGGCAAAAGATGTGTGACTTGTGGTGTAAAATTTGAAACTGTTTATCCTTTTCAAAAGCAGTGTTATAGATGCGGACATCCAGTTCGTAAGCCTAAAAAGAAAATCGAAAAACCATACAGAGAACTTACTGCTGATACAGAATTTCTTGTATGTGTATATTATTGGCGAGGTGACAGCGTAGAACGAATTGGAAATGACCTTGACAGGAATCCTAATCAAATTTCAGACATTGTATATGAAGCTAAAAAAAGCGGACGATATAACGAACATATAAGACGACATACAGATTATGCCGGAGATACACGTAAGATACATTATGATACTTAAACAAAGCCGAAACCGCCGTAAGGCGGTCAGCAGGAAATGACCTCCCTGCTCTGATGATGGCAGGTCAAAAGGATGTGATTTTTTGACTTATCTTACTGTTAAAGAAGTTGCTGATTTAAAAGGATGTTCTCCTCAGTACATTAAAAAAATTATTTTAGATGGTTCACTTTTAAGTAAAGTGTCTGTTAATAAAAATAATCGAAAAAAATATTTAATTCCGATTGAAGAACTTACAGAGCAAGAGCAACTCAAATATTATAAATCTCACGCAATAGATATTCCTGAAAATTTGCTGGCAAACAAAAAGGAAAAAACACAGCGACCTCACAAGGAGTTTGACGAGTTTACAGCTGAACAACGTGAGGAAATTGCTGAATGGATAAGAATACTTAATGCTTGGGATGAGTATTGTGCAACATCAAAATTGCAGAAAGTACCTGCAACAGAAAAATTTGTGCAATTACAAAAGGTTGCAAACCCTGATCTAAATATTTCAAAAGGTATTTTATATCGCAAAAAAGCAGCTTTAACAGCTGATGACCTTGCAGGATTACTGGATAACAGAGGTTCATGGAAAAAAGGTACATCATCTATCCCCGAAGAAGCGTGGCAATGTTTTTTAAGTTTTTATCTTGACGAAGCACAACACCCTATCCAGGCGTGTTATGAATACACGGAGATGTGGATTAAAAGGGAAGCTCCACAGTTATTACCGCTCCCTGCTTATGCATCATTTTACAGGAAAGTACAAACGGCAATACCTAAGCCGGTTGAGATTATGGGTCGTGAAGGTATGAAAGCATTTAGAGATAGATGTGCTCCGTACATACGCAGAACATATGAGGGTATGGCATCGAATGAATGGTGGATTGCAGATAACCATACATTTGATGTGCAAACAAAAGGTGAAAGTGGCAGTATTCACAGGCTTTATCTTACAGCATTTTTTGATGCTCGTTCGGGCATTTTTACAGGGTGCTATGTAACTGATGCACCGTCATCACAAGCTACACTTATTGCTTTGAGAAAAGGAATTGCAAAATATGGCATACCTGAGAATATATATGTGGATAACGGTCGAGAGTTCTTGACATTTGATGTTGGTGGTCTTGGTCATAGACTTAAAAAAAGTCAGAAAGCTAAGTTTGCTCCACCACCTGTCTTTGAAAGGCTCGGCATAAAAATGACGAATGCAATAGTACGAAATGCTAAGGCAAAAATCATTGAACGCAGATTTAGAGATGTTAAGGACAGACTATCAAGATTATTTCCGACTTACACAGGTGGTAATGTTGTAGAACGCCCTGAAAGGCTTAAAAAAGTCATTAAGGACAATGATAATATACCGACAGATTATGAGTTCACGCAGGCTGTTGAGGACATCTTAACATACTATATGAACGAAAAACCTTACAGCGGTGCAGTTAATGCCGACAGCGGTAAAACCCGAATGCAAGTGTATCGTGAACAACTCAAAGAAAAGCGAGTTGCCTCGGAGCTTGACCTTAACCTTATGCTTATGCGTAGCACAAGAAGTCAGAAAGTCGGCAGGCGTGGCGTACATCTTACTATTGCAGGAGAAAAGATTGATTACTACAACGATGAGCTTATTCTCAATTACTTTGGCAAGGAAATGTATTGCAGATATGATCCTGAGGATATTTCAACAGTTAGAGTGTATGACCTAAATGATAACTACATAATGACTGTACCTGTTGATAATGAGGCGGTACTTACTTATGGTTCATCTAAAGACGCAGTAGGACAGGCTTTACGCAAAGTCAGAAGTCTTGAAAAGCTCACAAAGCAGGAGCTTAAAGCAAGTCAGATTACCGCACTCGGCAAGAAAACGGCTCTTGAAATTGTGCTTGCCGCTGCCGAAGAAAACAAAGCAAAAGCAGAGGAAATAAATCCGAAAGTAATTTCCGTACATCGTGCCGATGAAACGGCAGAACAGTTGCCTGTGGCAGTCGGTCAGAATAACATAGTAAAAATTGATAAAGCAAAGATGATCAGGAATCTTGAAGAAAGACAGAGGGAGGAATAAATATGTCAATCAATCCTGAATTACAGCAAAAGCTAAGAGATTATATTAAAAACGCTTGCAAAGGCTCGCAAAACCAAGCGGCTAAAGCTCTCGGTTGGTCGCCTGCATACATATCAACTTATCTTAAAGGTGATTTTAAAGGCGATTTAGCAAAGTTTGAAGCATCATTATCAGAGGCTTTTGCAAATAAAAATGCAGCGGAAAACCTTAAAAGTGCGGTTGTTGCAGGTACATATAAGCCAACAGGCATTAGTGAGGGTGTATATGAAACAATCCGCTTATGCCACCTCAAAGGCGGACTTGCGATTGAGTGCGGAGATGCAGGCATCGGAAAGACAATGGCTTGTAAAAAATATGCAGAGGATTATCCGTCAAGTGCAATTTATGTAACCGTCAATCCTTGTTTGGTTACGCTTAACGCATTTCTCAAGCTGTTATGCCGTACACAGAAGATTACAGCAAGCGGTCGCAAAGATGAGATGTGGATGAGGCTGTCAGACAGCTTTGCAGGCGAGCGTAAGGTTCTTATTATTGATGAGGCTCAGCACCTGCCTATTAAGACCATTGAGGCAATCAGAGCGTTTTTCGACAGTAACCCGTTGCTTGGTATCTGCCTTGTCGGCAACATTGAAACTGTAACAAACACAGGAAGAAGTAAAGAGGCATTTGCTCAAATAAGAAACAGAACTAAGCTTACTGAAATCAGACATACAACATCAATTACAGCAGATGATATTGCATTACTTTTCCCACCTGTTGATGAGGATGAGAAAGCAAAGAATTTATTGCTTGGTATTGCACGCTCAGAACAAGGCATCAGAGGAGCAAGCAATGTGTTTTCAAACGCAGTTGATAATTGCAATATTACATATGACGGCTTACTTGCAATGGCTAAAGCCATGAAAATTAATGTTTATGGAGGAATTTAAAATGAGTTTAAAAAGAATTATGTTGTATGTTTTAACAGGATTTTGTATGGGAGCAATTACCCTTGCAATGCTCGAAAAGATGGGATTTCGCATAGCCTCATATGGCGTTGAAATGCTGTTTATCCCTTGTGTAGTGCTTTGCATCTGCTTTGGCTGGGCGTTAAAAACAGATGTATTAAGACTATTTAGGAGGAATAAGAATGTTAATTCACGCAGAAAATGAAAAGCAAAAGGAAGTTACCGCAATACATATTTGTAAGGGCAGTATTTGCGGTAACTGTCTGAATTACAGCAAAAGTATCCTTAACAGTCAAAAAGGTTATTGCATATCTTCAAACTCTGCTGTTGAAAGGTGCGATTATTGCAGTTTGTTTAAGGAGGTTAACAGAAAATAAATGTTAGAAGAAATACAAAGAAACTTTATAATCAATTTGAGATTTTTAAGGAAAAAGCAAGAGTACACACAGCAAGAAATTGCAGACAGATTAGGTATAAATAGAACAACATATACTAAGTGGGAAACAGGTGTATGTGAACCGGGGCTAAAAAACATTGAGAGATTATGTAATTTACTTGATGTAGATTATAACACTCTCTTTCAAAGGAGAATATTGAAATGACTAATGAAGATTGGAAAACGGTCGATAAAGCCTTAAAATCAGTTTTATTACCGGGAGTTAAGCTGCTTATTGACGGATACGAAGTAACACTTACATTATGCCAAAAATCACAGTTTAAAAACGCTATTGCAATATGGATTAACGGAAGTTTTAAAGGCAAATGGCTTGCAGAAGATTGTGAGGAACGCAGGCGTTTCCTCTGCTGTAAGAAGAGAACACTTGTTAAAGAAGCAGATTATAAGGCTTATGGCATACGCAGTAAGAAAGCTAAAAAAGAATTAGCAGACAGATATGCATATGAGGAGTGGTTCTCGTATTGGACTAATTTCAACAAGATGAAAAAGCACTTTATCGACAACAATAAAAGCATTGAAATTTTGGAGGTTTTATAATGGATATTACTTTTGATGAAAAGTATTGGAATCAGGGATAATTTCCCTGTTCCTTAATGCAGCTCCTTAGGAACGGTCACAAGCCCGTGAGAATGCAGAGTGAGGAACACACAATTCAAAAATAAATTTTAAGGAGGTAAACACATATGGAGACATCAAAAAAGATATGTAAAAACGGCTCAATTACTTTGCCAAAGCAGATAAGAGCCGAGGCAGGATTGTTCCCCGGCAACGCTGTTAATATTAGCACCTCGGCTGACGGAACGGTAACAATTAAGCCGTCAGCTCCCTGCTGTCGCTTTTGCGGTTCGGTTGAGAATGTAATCGTTGCTGACAATGTTGTTATTTGCCGCAAATGTGTTGAAAAATTACTTGCAAAGGTGGATGTAACAAATGACTGATTTAAGAAAACAGATTGATGAGCTTGCGGCAATTAAGGTTGATATGGGAAAGCTCAAGGAGCGTAAGGATAAGCTTGAGGCTGAAATTATAAAGCAGTGCACCGCTGACCTTGAGAATACGAAGTATAAGAGTATTCGATATGAGGGTGATGTTTTTGACCTGACAGCCGTTACAGCTGAAAGTCTTAAGGTTACATACGATTCTTTCTTACCAATAATTTTTGGTAAAGCATACGAGGACGCAGTAACAGAAAAGACAGACTATTCTTTATCAGCTCCGGCAAAGCGAATGCTGATAGGTCTTTGGACAGGAAATTATGTTAAATGCACTGTAAAAGAAGTCATTGAGCAGATGAACGGCGTGTCTGATGAAGAGCGTAAGCAGCTCCTTAAGAAGTGCAAGGGCATTAATTATGACAAGGATGTCAGCAATATCTTAAAGTTTACCTCCTTGTCGGAGGAAGATGCAAAGGAATATGCTTATCTCATTTCTGATGCTGCCGTCTGGCAGGATTTTAAAAATCTTCTCACTATTAACGGCATTGATGATGAAGAACATATTAACGATATTCTTCTTAAAATTCAAAGTGCATTTGTGGTTGAGGAAAGCACAAAAATCTCTTTAAGCTGAGGTGAATTAATTGTTAAAACCACAGCAAACTCAAAGAATTTATGCTATGGGCGCAAGGCTTGGACTTGTTGAAAGCGGTAATAAAAATGACCTGCTACACGAACTTGTGTATAGCATAGCACAGAAAAATAGTGTACGAGAGCTTGATGAACAGGAATACAGAAAAGTCGTTGCAGACCTTGCAAACAAACTTAAAATAGCTAATCTTACAGAGCCAAAGACGGTGCATCCTTTCAAAGCACAAAAGCGTGAGGAAAAGGGTATCGGCAAAATGTCAGACGGTCAGATCAGGAAAGTATGGCAGCTGATGTATAGTCTGGAAAAGCTTGACATAAAGCCGTCGGGAGCAAGGCTCGGCGACCGCTTATGCGGAATTATAAAAAAGGAACTGCACATAGACGCTATACCGAAAGACCCTTTCTCCTGGCTTACATATCAACAGGGAGTTAAACTGATTGAAATACTAAAAAAATACATTGCAAATGCTCAAAGGAGGAAGGACGGTGGAAATACATCTTGATGATCTCATAGGCACTCAGCGTGATATAGCTGAGGTAATAGGTATTGAAAACTATATTAAGCTGTGCAAAGCCTTTGGCGGCGATACTGTGTATATTCAAAAATATACAGAACTGCAAAAAGTTGAACGCAATGCTGAAATCAAAGCAAAGTACAACGGATACAACAGCAGTCAGCTTGCAAAAGAATATGACCTCTCCGAACGATATGTCAGGCTGATATGTTCAGGCGGACAGCTTGACGGTCAGCTTAGTATCTTTGACGATTAGGAAATAAATTAAGGATATTTTTCCTCTACGATATATCCAGATTATAAGGTATTATTGAGTTAGAAACTTGATAATACCTTATTTTTATGGAGTTGAAAATATGAATTTTACGGCAGACACTTGGTGGTTGTTCGGTCTTATTGTCACAGGAGCAATAGCAATTATCGGCTTTTTTCTTAAGCGTACTATTAATGAGGCTGACAGGCACGATAAGGAAATTAAAGAGATACAACTGTCTTATGTTACGAAAGATGAGCTGAAAGATGTTAAAAATGATTTAAATAAATCTATCGGTAAGTTGCAGACTGATGTTGAGCAGATAAAAGAAAGTTGCCTGACTAAGCCTGACTTTTACCGTTCGCAGATGCAGACCGATAAAAAGATTGATAAAATCTACGATTTACTGATAAAACAGCAGATGGAGGGTAGCGGCAATGATACCAGATAAGGATGAGGCTATTAAGAGGATAAGAGCAACTCGTTTTATAAAAAATAATGGTGTAGTTATCAGAACAATTAATCTGCTCCGTTATAAATACGAGAAGCTTTCAGAGGTCAGATATGCTCTTGATGATATTGAGGATGCAGATTATCTCGACAGTATCAACTACCTATCAGAAAGCGGCTATATTTCTTTAAGGCATATCAAAACCAAACAACCTGCTGAGATTGCGGATGTTGATTACAACGAGCTGGAAGCTAAGCTTACAGCAAAAGGTATTAAGCTGCTTGCAGGAAATATTTTTGATGATTTAGTTGAGGTGTAGCTATGAGCAGAACTAACCGCAGAGCCTGCGGAAAGATAGACAAGCTCCCTGCCGACCTCAAGGACACCGTAGATCAGATGCTTGTAAGCGGTCAGACCTACCGTGAAATTGTGGCGTATCTGTCAGAGAACGGCGAACAGCTCTCTCAGGCGGCGGTAAGCCGTTACGCATCACGCTTTCTTGCCAACGCTCAACAGCTCAGAATAGCACAGGAAAATTTCAGAATGATACTGACCGAAACAGAGCGTTATCCCGAACTTGACCCTGCCGAGGCTATTTTACGAATGGCATCTCAAAAAGTTTTTGACGCTATTGCAAAGCTTGATGAAGGGCAATTTGATGATGTGTCGGCTGACGACCTGCTAAGACAGGCTACGGCACTTGCAAGGGCAGTTGCTTACAAACGCAAAACAGACATTGATGTCAAGTCAGACAAGCAGATTGCACTTGAGGAAAATCAGAGCTTGCTTTATGAAACTATCAAGAAAAGTAACCCACGCTTGTATAACGAGCTAATGTATGAAATTAATAAGCTCAAAAAGCAGGCAAAGGAGGCTTGAAATGGATAAATACGAATGGTATGTACTTCATGTAAGAACCGACTGTGAGCGGGATATTGCCAATGCTTTGGAAAAGCGTGGCTTTTCAACTGCTGTTCCTGTTGAAAATCGTGTTATCCGCAAGGGCGGAAAATGGATTAAGAAAGCATACATTGTTTTTGCAGGTTATGTTTTTGTGTTTATGCGATACAGCTGGGCAAAATACTACGCTATGAATAACATAAGCGGAATAATTAAAATTCTTGGCGGAGGTCAGAATCCGATTCCGTTAAGCGAGAGTGAATCAGAGTTTGTTCTCAAGTTATCGGATTTGCTCTCTGAACCGTCAGTTTTAAAATTTAATGACGACAACAGTTATAAAGTTGTCAGCGGATTTTTAACAGATTATACAGATAAAATTGTAAAAATTGAACGCAGATACAAGAAAGCAACAGTCAAGGTCACTGTTGCCGGAGAAGAAAAAGAAATAAAAGTATCTTTTATAGAAGATACAGAACAAATGCCGGAGCAGACAGCGGATTGATTCGTCTTCGCTTGATGAATGGTTGTTATACACTTAGCACCGATAACATCAAAGTTAGCGGATGGCGAAGCTTGCATAAAACGGTATTTAAACTTATTTTAAGCACCCTTTAATGGGTGTTTTTATTTTGGAGGTGAGTGCGAATGGATAAGCTGTCAAAACTTGAACAATTACTTAAAGATACAAATACAAAGCAGGAATTTAATATAGTCGAGGACTTAAAGACTTTAGCTCTCTCCTATGGAGTAGTCAAATCTAAAGACTTCCGTAAAAAGTTAAATGCTCTTATAGCTAAGTACGAAAATGACGAACTGACGGCTATCCGTGAAGCACTGATAAAGAAATGCCAAAGCGGTGACACTCAGGCTATCAAGCTGTATGCCGAATACTTCAAGCCTGAAACTGTTGTCAGCGTTGACGACGGCTTGATTGAAGCACTTGCAGGCGCAGGCAAGGAGGCTTTTGCTGATGAAATTTAAACCTTTTTCCAAAAAGCAATTAAAAGTCCTCTCTTGGTGGAAGGTTGATGGAATTAAGGATAAATACGATGCAATAATTGCAGACGGTTCAGTCCGTTCCGGCAAGACGGTAAGTATGAGCATATCTTTTATCTTTTGGGCAATGACAACATTTGTTGACTGCAACTTTGCCATATGCGGTAAAACCGTAGGCTCTTGCAGACGAAATGTTATTAAGCCGCTTATCAATATGCTTAAACATCGCTATGACATCAAAGACAAGCGGTCGGAAAACTTGCTGATAATCAGCAAAGACGGCAAATCAAACACATTTTACATTTTCGGCGGTAAAGATGAAAGCTCGCAGGATTTAATTCAGGGCATTACGCTTGCAGGCGTTCTCTTCGATGAGGTTGCTCTGATGCCGAGGTCATTTGTTGAGCAGGCTCTTGCCCGGTGCTCTATTGAGGGTGCAAGGTCTTGGTTTAACTGCAATCCCGATAACCCTAACCATTGGTTCTATCGTGAGTGGGTTTTAAAGGCTCCTGAAAAGCACGCTTTGCGACTTAAATTTTTAATGGACGATAACCTATCATTATCCGATAAGGTGAAACAGCGGTATTACAGTCTTTATCAAGGTACATTTTACCGCCGCTTTATCCTTGGTGAGTGGGTTATTGCCGAGGGTCTTGTTTACCAAGATTACAATGACCATATTAAGGATAAGCTGTGGGACGGCAATCCCGATGAGCTTGTCGGACGGTGGTACATTTCAATGGACTATGGCACGATTAACCCTTGCTCTATGGGGCTTTGGTGTGTGACCGACAATGAGGCAATTAGGGTGGATGAATACTACTACAATAGCCGAAAAGAGGGCTATCAACGCACGGATGAGGAACATTATGTGGAGCTTGAAAAGCTCGCAGGTGACCGATACATAGAGCGTGTGATAATTGACCCGTCCGCCGCCAGTTTTAAAGCTACAATCAAAAGACATGGCAAGTTTTTTGTTAAGTCGGCAAAAAATGATGTGCTCAACGGTATCAGAACAACAAGTCAAATGCTTAATGACGGTCGCATTAAAATCGGAGTTAAGTGTAAGGCATCACAAGAAGAGTTTGGTATGTATCGTTGGGACGATAAAGCCGAAGAAGATAAGGTCATTAAGGAAAACGACCACGCAATGGACGATATACGCTATTTTGCTTATACGATAGCTAAGCGTGAGTTTAAATATAAATAAGGAAGTGAAAATGTGCGAAGGCAAAGACGATTTGTTTTACTAAATTGGCTTAGAATACTTGCAAATAAGCTGTTTCCCGAAAGCGTAGCTAATGCATATTCATATAACGATATGGAAGAGGCTATGGAGGATTGGCTTGAGATTTACGCTGACCTGCCATGGTGGAGTGAAAGCTGTCACAACAAAACTCTTAATCTTGGTGCAACGATTGCATCTGAATTTGCAAGACTAATAACAATAGAATTTGAAAGTGAAGTCACAGGCTCAAAGCGTGCAGACTTTTTGCAGGAGCAGTACGAAAGGCTGCTTAAACAGCTTAGAATTAAGCTCGAGGCAGCTTGTGCTGTTGGCGGCATAATGTTTAAGCCGTATGTGCGTAACGGTGTTATTTTGCCCGACTGCATTACGCAGGATAAATTCATTCCTATTGAATACAGCAACGGCATTATTACCGCTGCTATATTTTTTGACCAACAGGTTAAAGGCAAGGATTACTACACACGAATTGAAAAGCAGACTTACAGCTATGAGAACAAATCACACACGATTGAAAGTCATTTTTTTGTTTCGTCAAGTCCAGATAACATCGGAGAGGAAATAAATCCTGAAAATCTTGGCAGCGATATGTGGACAGGTATTGACCCATACATAGTTATTAATGATGTTGACCGTCCGCTATTTGCGTTTTGGAAAGTACCATTTGCAAATCACATTGAAAGCGACAGCCCTCTCGGAGTGTCGGTTTACAGCCGAGCAATTAAATTACTCAACGAGGCAGATTTACAATGGGACAGATATTTGTGGGAATTTGAAGGCGGTGAGCTTGCCGTTGACGCAGGCGAAGAAGTCCTTAGACAGCGACCGGGCGAAGATACGCTTGGGACACCGTCAACTCGTGATAGGCTGTTTCGTAAGTTCAACATTGATGCAGACGATAACAAAAAATCATTTTATGAAGTTTTTAATCCGACCCTGCGTGACGAAAACTATTCAAGAGGTCTGAATGAAATCAAAAGGCAGATTGAGTTTAACTGCTCTCTTGCATACGGTACGCTGTCAAATCCGCAAAATGTAGATAAGACAGCGGAAGAAATTAAGGCGTCTAAGCAGCGCAGTTATACCGCCGTTTCCGATATGCAGTCCTCGCTTGAGGCGGTGCTTGAAGATTACATATATGCGTGTAATGCAATGACAGACTCTTGTAATCTTGCACCAAGCGGAGAGTACGAAGTCAGCTTTAATTGGGGCGACGGTGTGCTTGAGGATAAAGACAAGGAGCAGGCAATACAGCTCAATGAGGTCAACAGCGGTATCCGCAAAAAGACCGACTACCTCAAATGGCGTTACGGAGTTGACGATAAGCAGGCGACGGAGATGTTGCCCGAAAGAGGAGTGCAGAGCTTTTTTAACGAGGGTGGTGCTTAATGCTTACACCTGAACAGCTTGCTCACTGTGCGGATGACATATTAGAACTTTATTCTAAGCTTGAGGAGGCTATTGTTCGTGACATAGCACGCAGAGTGGCTAAGACGGGAACAATGACAGATACGGCAATATGGCAGGCACAGCATATGCAGGAGCTTGGTACGCTTAACTCTGACATTTTAAACAGTATTTCAAAGTACAGCGGTAAATGTGAGTCGGAGCTTAAAAAGCTGTTTGAAGACGCTGCCATTACTGCGACTGAATATGACAACGAAATATACAGAGCAAACGGTCTTAACCCTAAGTCAATCAAGGTGTCTGATACTCAACTGCAGATATTAGAGGCAGGATTTAAGAAAACTCAAGGCAATTTAAGTAATCTTACTCTTACTACGGCGGTATCATCTCAAACGAGCTTTATTAACGCTTGCAGTCTTGCAGAGCTTAAAGCTACAAGCGGAGCGTTTTCTCCGCAGCAAGCTATTGTTGATGCGATAAAGCAAGTAGCTGCAAACGGAGCGGAAGTGATATATCCGTCAGGGCATACGGATAAGCTTGATGTTGCGGTTCGCCGTAATGTTATGACGGGCATAGGTCAGACCACAGGACAAATTTGCCTTGCCAACGCTCATGAGCTTGGCTGTGACCTTATGGAGATTACCGCTCACGCAGGAGCAAGACCGAGCCATTCATATTGGCAGGGTCAGGTTGTGAGTTTAAGCGGCAGAAAAGGTTATCTTTCCTTGTCAGACATTGGCTACGGTTCGGGTGACGGCTTTAAGGGGTGGAACTGCAGGCACGATTGGTATCCGTACTTTGGCGGTACACGAATGTATGACGAAGAAAAGCTAAAGCAGATGGACGCTAAAAATATTGAGTATCCTGACGGCTCTATGCACACTCTTTATGAAGCAGAACAAAAGCAACGAGCTTATGAAAGAAAAATCAGAGAATCAAAACGCATACTTGCCGCTTATGACGAAAGCATTAAAAATGCCGATGACGAAGCAATAAAAAAGGCTTATCAGAACATTTTTAATAAAGAATCCGTAAAGCTGAAAAATCGTGAAGCTGAGCTTAACAATTTCTGTGACAAAACAGGCTTGCTCAAGCGTAATGACAGAGTACAAAAGTATGGTTTTGGCAGGAGTACGGCTCAAAAAGCAGTTTCATCAGCTAACAAGCATTATAAAACTTGGAGTAGCGAACATAACATAAATAACATAAAAACACTTGCAGAATATTACAATGTGAAGTATAATGATACTGAAAGATATGCACTTTTGAAAAATTATGTTAGTTCTATTGATAAAGGTATGTTATCACCATTAACTGGTTTTGATAAATATGAAGAGTATTATGACAAAGTACAAAATGAACTTATAGGATTAACTACTGCATCAGGTATAAAAATCAAATCACAAAGTAAGCATTTTCTTGAGCGTGTTTTTGGTACTAAAAATGACCCTACACATAACGATAAACCAAGAAGTGGAGTACCTTTATCTGATATTGAAGATGCTTTGATAAACGGAAAAACAAAATCCACGCATAATGGAGATAGTATTTTGCATTATACTGATAAGTGTGGTGTAACGGTCAATCCATATACAGGTAATTTAATACAAGTGAATTTGAAATAGGTGGTATTATGACTTTCTTATTACAAAAAAATGATTTTAATTTTCTTAAAGATAAGATTCCATATGCATATAAAATGGTTGCGAATATAAAAGAAAAGGGAAACCTTGTTTATTTTGATGTAGAAAAAACTGGTGATTTCCAAGATGAAATAACTATGGAAATTGTTGATAGTGGTATGGATAATGAAGACACTGTTAATAATAACGGAAAGCGAATGTACAAAATTTATGATGAAATACTTTATCAGAAACACAATAACATTTGACTTTACTTTATTTGCTTTATATCAGCTTTGTTATATAAAATGTAAAGTTACACCACTAATCAATTAAAATGCAAATTAAACGAATTTAAACGGTATTTAAAGGGGTATTTGAAATACTCCTTTTACTTTTGCCACAAATTTATATTTATAGGTTATAAGCTCCCGATTTTCGGGGGCTTTTAATATTGTAAAAAATTTAAACGGAGGTAAAACTATGGACTTAATGGAAATCCTTAAAGCCTTGTTTGGTGATGAGGCTCTGACATTTGACCAGTTTGCCGAAAAGGTAAACAATGCTGCAGATGTCAAGCTCGGTAACCTTGCAGGCGGTCAGTACATTGAAAAAGAAAAGTATGACGATGTGTCAAAGCAGCTCGAAACCGCAAACGCTAATCTTGAGGGTTATGACCCTGATTGGCAGACAAAGCTTGCACAGGCACAGGCAGACGGCGAGAAAAAGCTCAATGACTACAAATTTGAGCAGTCGGTTGAATCTGCAATCAACAACGCAGGTGCAGCGGATTTGGTATCTGTCAAGGCTAATCTTGATATGTCGAAGATTGCACAGGGCGAAGACGGCAAAATCACAGGTCTTGACGAACAGCTTGCAGAGCTTAAAACAAACAAGCCTTTCCTTTTCAAGGCTGCAGACGAACCTAAAAAGAAACTCGACCTCGGCGGACCTACAGGCGGAGCAAAAGCAAAGTCAGGCTCGAACATAAAGTCTGCCGTTGAAGATTTTTACAAGAAATAAGGAGGAAAACATATGTCAATTACATTAGAAGAAGCAACCGTCGGCAGAGCCGACAAGGTCACACAGGAGGTTATTGATACTCTCCGCAGAGGTTCTGTCTTTATGGATAAGCTCACCTTTGATGACGCAGTATCTCCGGGTGTCGGCGGAAGTACAATGACCTACGGATATTTACAGTTACAGACACCGTCAACAGCTGCCGGCAGAGCGATTAACAGCGAGTACGCACCTAACGAGGCAAAAAAGGTTAAGAAAACCGTTGACCTTAAAATCTTCGGCGGCGCAGCTGAGGTTGACCGTGTTATTCAGGAGGCTACCACAGACGAAATCGCCTTTCAGCTTGATCAGAAGACAAAGGCTACTAAAAACTATTTCCAGTACACCTGCATTAACGGCTCAAAGACTAATAAGTCAACGGATTTTGACGGTCTGACTACTCTCCTCAAGGGAATGAGCACCGAGTACAACGCAGGCTCTGATAAGACGGTAATCGACCTTTCGACCTCGGCACTCATTACAAGCAATTATCAGTCAATGATTGATATGCTCAACGAGTTTCTCTCCGGCATTGACGGCAAGCCGACAATGTTCCTCGGCAACAGTAAGATTATTGCCAAGCTCAAGAGCATAGCTCAGAGGGCAGGCTATCTTACACAGTCGGAGGACGCATTTGGCAAAACCGTAAGAGGTTATGATGATATTCTTTTCTACGATATGGACAACTACTTCAACGGCAGTGCTACCGTTCCGTGTGTTCCTATTTATGAAACAGGCTCGTCAACCTCAAAGGTAACAGGTCTTACCGACCTTTATGCCGTAACGCTCGACCTTGACGCATTCCACGGAGTTTCCATCAAAGACTCAAGCATTATCAATACCTATCTGCCTGACCTCAAAGCTCCGGGTGCAGTTAAAAAAGCTGAGGTTGAAATGGTTGCCGCAGTTGCTCTCAAAAACACAACTAAGTGCGGTGTGTTCCGCAATATTAAGGTATCATGATATGTTTGCAGATTATTCTTATTATACAGATTCTTGGGCAGGTACTTTGATACCTGCTCAGGAGTTTAACAGCTATGCACGCAAGGCTGAACGGCTGATTAACTATATTGTCAACGGCGGTGTTAAGGAGGTTACGGTGCAGGTTCAGAACGCTGTCTGCGCCGCTGCCGAGGCGGCATATGAGCTCCGCAAAAGCATTGAGAACATTCCGCAGGGTATTAAGTCAGAGAATACGGACGGTTACAGCGTTACATACAAGGACTATAACCCTGACGAACTTACAGACATGGAAAGAAGAGCAATGTTTAATGCGATCAGACAAGAACTGTATAATACAGGCTTACTGTATCAGGGGGTGCGTTGATGTTTACGAATCATACAACTGTTACGCTTTTTTGCAGTAAAACTTTAGGGCGTGAAAAGCTGTGGAGCAAGCATATATTGGCTGATGTTAATTTTCATGGTGCAGACCAGTTCCTTATATCTGACAAAGAGGTCAAGCGTAGTGATGAGTACATTATTCGTGTACCGCACTCGGCTCTTGAAAAGTATGTTGACAAATCAACATACAAGGCAATGCCTGCCGATGAGGCTTATAACTGCTTTACGCTCAAAAAAGGTGACTATATCGTCAAAGGCGGAGTTGATTGCGATATATCAAATTCTGCTGACTTGATTAAGAATTATGACGCACTTGAAATTGTATCAGTAACTGAAAATCTCAATGCATCTAACTATTCAAAGCACATTAAATTGGTGGTTAAATGATTATTAAACTGCTTTTTAACACAACTGAAACAATGCTTAAAGACAGAGGCTTGCAGGCTGAGGGCAAGGTACAGAAAATTGTTGACAGCGAAGTCTTACGCAGATGTGACCCTTATGTACCGTTTGACACAGGCTATCTTAAAAAGAGTGGCATTACAGGCACTAAGATTGGTAAAGGTGAAGTTGTTTACGATGCTGTCTATGCTCATACAAATTACTATATGAATGCCGGCAAAGGCAAAGAAGGTACTTCAAAAGGCGGTTTGCGAGGTAAGTTTTGGTTCGAGCGTATGAAGGCAGACCACTTGGAAGACATTTTGAAAACCGCAAAGGAAAAGTGCGGAGGTAAATAATGGAAACATCAATTATAAAATCATTGTTTAAATGGTTTTGTGACTGTGAAATTCTTGAGGCTGATTCAGAGCTGAATGTTGACTATCTCGGCGAAGATGCAGAGCAGTACAGCATTGAAACTGTACCTTGCAAAACTGTAGTAAAAAGCTACATTGACGGCTCTGCTAAGTGTCAGTATCTCTTTATCTTTGCAAGCCGAGAATGTTACAGTCAGGAAAACGGAATAAATATGGCAAACCTTGAATTTTACGAAAGGCTTGAAGACTGGATTGCAGAACAGAACATAAACCGCAAATTACCTAAGCTCCCTGACGGCTGTACTGCTCAGTCAATCAAGGTTTTGTCATCAGGCTATGTAATGAACAATGATACGAAGACGGCAAGGTATCAAATACAGTGTCGTTTGGAATATACTAAAAATTTGGAGGTAAAAAATGGCTGAAGTAATTAGACAGAGAAGAATGCAGGCAAATTATCTTAACTGCAGTAACGGCAGCAAAGAAAAAGCATTTGCACTTTTGGGTGTTGGTGCAAAAACACTTGATGAAAATCCATCAGCTCAGACTAAGAGCCGTAAGTATGTATGCGATAAATCAGCAACTAAGTCAATCAGCGGATATGATTGGACTACTGCTTTTGATATTGACCAAATTCGTGAACAGGACGCTATTAACTTTATTGTGAATATCGGTGAAAATCAGCTTGTCGGCGAAGATGCAGAAACCGAGTATGTTATCGTTGACCTTGATCAGAAGGAAGGTTCAACCGGTACATCATATCACGCACGCAAGTTTAATGTTGCTGTGGAAGTTGCATCTTTTACAAATGATGACGGCGAAATGGGCTGCACAGGTAACTTCCTTGGCAAGGGTGACCCTATTGAGGGTACTTTTGACACATCAACTAAAACATTTACAGCTAAATCTGCTTAAGGAGGTATAAATAATGGTTATTAATAATGTAACACTTCCTGACATTGATGTAGCAGATGCACTTGAAATGGAACGCTACGAAAAAGCAAACGATACCGTAAGTGCAAAAATGAAACAGCTTGATACAAACGGTAAACGCAGGTCAGAGCTTATTCGTATTCAGTGCACTGCTATTTTTGAGTTCTTTGATGATGTTTTCGGTGAAGGTACTGCAAAAAAGGTGTTTGGTGAATCGGTAAACCTTACAACCTGCATTAATGCGTATGAGGGCGTTATTGTTGCGGTTAATAAGCTTGACAAGACAGTCGGCGAACAGTATAAATCAAAACTCGGCAACCGTCAGCAGCGTAGAAATAAGCACAAAAATCATTACAACAACCGCCCCAAGATTGTTAAGTGATGAATATGCTTATTAATTCTGTGCCCGACAGATTGAACATTGCCGGAACGGAATACAAAATCAACACTGATTTCAGAACTTGGTTGGAATTTGAAATGCTTTTATCGGAAAATGCGGAAAAAGCAGAAAATACTTTAGCTGATATTAAAAATCTTGTTTTCTGCAAAAATCAACCTCCGTCATTTGCCGATGAAAAGACTGTAAATCAAATTCTTTGGTTTTACCGCTGCGGAAAGCCTCCTCAGAAGGTTAACGGTAAATCTCATAAAGAAGTGTTCAGCTACGAATATGATGACGGTTATATCTGTGCTGCGTTTATGCAGCAGTATCATATTGATTTAAACTCTGCTAAGCTCCATTGGTGGAAGTTCCACGCTCTTATGCTGTCATTATCAGACAGCACAGAGTTTGTAAAAATAATGGGTTACAGGTCGATAGAAATCAATTCAAAGATGACTGCCTCACAAAAAGCATTTTATCAAAAAATGAAAAAGCAGTACAAACTTCCGCTCAAAAAAGAAGTGCAAAAACAAATTTCGAGCATTGAAGACGCACTTATTAACGGAGAAACAATTGACAATCTATTGTGAAATTTGTATAATATTGTTAAAGTTATATTATTTCATAAGAAGGTGCTATATTATGAAAAAGTTAATTGTAACAATCCTTTTAATTGGTATGTTGCTTATAAGCGGAACAGCTTGTAGTAATTCTCAAAACTCTACACCCGATCCATCAGGTATAAGTAAATCCGAATTTGACAAGCTAATAACAGGCATGACTGACAGTAAAGTTAAATCTATTGTTGGAAGTTTAGGAGAATTAATATCTGAGCAAAAAAATGATACAGATAAATATTTTGAAACTGTTTATTTATATAAAGTAAACGGTGAAACAACCGGATATGCTGAGCTTGAAATAACTTATCATAAAGATAAAGAACTTTTTTCGGAAGCAACATATACGCTTACAGGAAAAACTCAATATGATTTATCATAAGGAATTAAAAAGTGAAAAATAAATCAAAAGTAAAATGCCCTTACTGCGGTTATGAAATGCCCATATACTTTGACAAATCGTCAAGGTGTAGGGGCATTTTTGTATGCTGTAAAGGGCGAAACTGTAAGAAACAGTTTGAAATCGTAATAAACGATAACAAAAATAAATAAGGTCAAGTAGAGCCATTATGTGCCGATGACCTCAACGCTTAAAGGTGGTGAGTAATTTGGCATATGATGGCTCTATTAAAATTGATACAAAAATAGATACAAGTGGCTTTAAGGGCGGTATTGATAAAATAAAATCAATTGCTCAAGCGGGTGTATCTGCTGTAACAGCAACGCTCGCAGGTATTACAGCCGCACTCGGTGCAGGAGCAACCGCAGCGGCAACCGTTGGCTCATCTTTTGAGGCTGCTATGTCAAAAGTATCTGCAATCAGTGGTGCAACAGGTGATTCATTGCAAAGTCTGACCGACAAGGCAAAAGAAATGGGTGCAAAAACAAAGTTCTCTGCATCCGAGTCGGCATCTGCTTTACAATATATGGCTATGGCAGGCTGGGACACAGAGTCAATGCTCAATGGTATTGACGGCATAATGAACCTTGCCGCTGCTGACGGTTTGGACTTAGCAACAACCTCGGATATTGTAACAGACGCACTTACAGCGTTTAACCTAAAAGCCTCAGACAGCACGCACTTTGCAGATGTACTTGCCAAAGCCTCAAGCTCGGCGAATACTAATGTATCTATGCTTGGTGAAAGTTTTAAATATGTTGCTCCTCTTGCAGGCACAATGGGCTACTCTGTCGAAGATGTTTCCCTTGCCCTCGGTCTTATGGCTAATGCAAGTGTCAAGGGCAGTATGGCAGGAACAAGCCTTAAAACGGCACTTTCTAACCTTGCATCTCCAACGGAAGATATGGCTAATGTAATGACACAGTATGGCATATCTATCTCCGATGCCGAGGGTAACGCTTTGCCTCTTATAGATGTAATGAAACAGCTTAGAGAAAAATTTAGCGGATTGAGCGAGACCGAACAGGCTGCAACCGCAAGTACACTTTTCGGCAAAGAGGCTATGAGTGGTATGCTTGCTATCATTAATGCAAGCGACTCTGACTTTGATAATCTGACTAAAAATATTAACAATGCTGACGGTGCGGCTCAAGCAATGGCTGATACAATGCAGGATAATTTGCAAGGTCAGATTACGATTCTAAAGTCTGCTCTTGAGGGATTAGGAATTGAAATCTACGAGGGAATGTCAGCTCCTCTGCAAGAGGCAGCTGTTGAAGCTCAAAATTATGTAAATCGTTTGACAGAAGCATTTAAAAGTGGCGGTCTTTCAAAAATGATTGAAGAAGCAGGAGCCATTTTCGGCGAGCTTGCAGTAAAAGCGGCTGAGGCTGCCCCTGAAATGATAAATGCCGCTGTTGACTTTTTACAGGCTTTTGTTGACGGAATAGCTGATAATTCCGATAAGCTTGCAAAATCGGCTGTTGATATAATTCAGACCTTGATTACAAGCGTAACAGAACACGCTCCCGACCTTATAAAAGCAGCAAAAGTTATTGTTTCTGAGCTTGTGGATAATCTTAGCAAGCTGTTGCCTAAAGAACTTCAAGCACCCGTTAAAGAGGCTGTAAACACTATTAAAAAGTCGTTTGAAAACGGCGGTCTTAAAAAAGCTATTGAAAGCGTAAAAAACATTGTAATTAACTTAGGCAAGACTTTTACGAATGTAGCAAAAGTAGTGTTACCGCCTTTGTCTAAAGCAATCGACTTACTTGCTGATAATTTTAATGTTCTTTTACCTCTTGTGACTTCATTATTTACAGCCTATAAGTCGTATGCAATCATTTCAACGGTTACTTCTCTATTCACTGCTCAGACAGCAGCGGTTACAGCCGAAAGCCTTGCAGAAGCTGCGTCGCTCGGAACAATAACGCTCAAGCAGATTGCTGTAGCCGCCCTCACAGGCGAAATCACTCTTGCTACAGCGGCGCAGTATGCGTGGAATTTAGCAATGAGCTTAAATCCGATAGGTATAGTTATTACTGTCGTGGCAGCTCTGGCGGCAGGGATTACAGCCTTATGCTTTACTATGTCTGATACTACAAACCAAACATCTGACCTTGAGCTTGCACAGGAAAAATTAGAAGAAAGCAATCAAAATCTTGGTGAATCATACGAAGAAATTGGCGGAAAATTTTCAGACTTTCTTGACGGTATAAAAAATTCAGGAAGTATTTTTGATAACTTTAATGAAGAAATAATTATATCAGAAGATGAAAAGCAAGAGCTTGCTGACAATATGAACAGCGTTCAAAAGGAAATAACTGATGTTTGTTCAACAGCAACGGAAGAACGCAGAAAGCTAACCGGTGATGAAATATCAAGACTTGATGAATTGTTTCAAAAAATGCATGAACTTGCAGCTCAAGAGCTTGCAATTGAGCAAGCGAAGCAAAATGTTGTTGTTTCTCAAGCTCAAGCACTGTGCAACTCTTCTGATGTTTCACTTGATGAGTATATTTCTCGTTCTCAAAGAATACAAAATTCAGCAGAAGAAACACGAACAGCTGTCATTGATAAAGCTTATGAGCAATATACCGAGGAAGTTGCATTACTTGATCAAAAGCTTAAAACAAATTCAGATTACACTCAAGAACAACACGATGCAGATGTTAAAGCTGCAGAAGATTCATATCAAAATGCTATTGATTCAGCTAATAAACAAGCTGCAGACACTGTAGCAATAATTGAAGATGGATACAAGCAAAGAGCAAGCGTAATGACAGATTACACTGACAGACTTAATCAACTCAATGATGATGAAGAAACAGAGAATTACAATCACTCTGTAAATCTCGGTAAAATTGAACAAGATTACTATGACAAACTTCAACATTACAGAGATGAAGGCTTACAGGGTATTGATTATGAAACAATGCGTCAGGTGGCATATGATGAAATGCAGCAACAAGAAGCAAAAGAAAATCAACGCCATATAGAAGCTATAACTAAAACAAGGAACAGTCAGCAGAAATTACTTGACGATAAAAATTATCAAAACCAGCTTAGCGGGTTTCTTGCGCTTGAAGGCTTGTATGAAACATATTCCGGAAAGACGAACGAGAAGTCGCAGGAAATTGTTGACGCTTTTCACAAACCAATGAAAAATATGCCCGATGATACTAAAGAAGCGTTTGCAAATGCTGTAAAAGGTGGTATTGAAGGACTTAGCAGTATGAAAGATACTATGTTCAATACAGCATCTAACATAGCTTCGTCAGTAATCAATATTTTTAAATCTGTCTTTGACGAACATTCTCCGTCAAAAGTTTTCAAAAAGATTTTTAAATATACTCTTGAGGGTGGCGAAAACGGTCTTGAAGATGAAGCACCAAAACTTTATAAGCAAGCTGATGATGTGGCGTCAACATTTACAAAACGCTTGAAATCGGGTATATCAGCTGACAGTTTAGTATCAAAAATGCGTGCTGCCGTAGCCGAAGGCAAAACTTTTGTAGCAGAACAGCTCACTGCTAATGTTGTGCATACAGTTGATATGCAAAATACCGATAAACAAAAAGTAGTGCTACAAGGCAACATAGTAAATCATCTTGAGGTTGACGGCAGAGAATTTGCTGTTGCGACTGCTCCGTATATGTCAGAAGAATTAGCTTGGGAGGGTAATGATTTATGACAGAAATGACAGTTAATAACATTGATATTGCAAACTACAGTGCACGACTGTTGAGTTATTCCGTGAGCGGTACTACGCTTACAAATAATGTTTCAGCTAATAATGATCTTGTCAAAATGCCTGCACTGTATTCTACCGAATACGGAACGAGAACTCTGACTGTTACTCTTACATTTTTCCCTCGCTTGGACGGATGTTCATCAAAAAACACTGACATTATTGACAGATATACGGTAGCAACAGATAACATAGCTAAGTTTGAGGCTGAAATAATCGGAAAAACAGTTGAGATAGCTTTGCCGGACGGATACATATACACTTCAATTGTTACTTCAATCTCCGCTGCTACATTTGACAGCAGCGGAGAACACGATGTAACTTATACATTTAATGCAATAAGACATAAACCAACTGTAACTGCTGATGTTGCTCCGAACGGTAAAATATATTGTCAGTCAACTACTCCCTGTAAGTTTAAGCTTAAGGTGAAATTACCCGAGCAAAGCTCATTGCTTTCAATTATGGGAATAGTTGTTATTAATATTTCGGCAAATACACCGTTAGTTCTTGACGGTGAGCTTGGTTTAATTACGCTCGGCGGAGTTAATAAGTTCCTTGACAGCACCTTAATTGATTTTCCTTTGCTTTATCCCGGAGCTAATACAATAAGCTGTAATAATTCTCAGGCTGATATTCAGGTAATTTACACACCTGTTTTTGTGTGATTAAAGAGGTGTTTAAATGGTATTAAAAATCTTTTACAACAATGATATAAAGCTGTTCACAGATATTGATAGCACCTTTTGCGTTACAAAATCCTACGGCGGTATGATGAGCCTGCAGTTTGATATATCGCCTAAGCACAGCCTTTATAAATACTTTACCCTTGACGGCGAGGTGGAATATAACAATCAAAGGTATCTGATTAAAAGTATTCACGAGCGAAAGACGGTATCAACTATCGTCTGCGAGCTTAATCTTGATGACCTCAGAGCGGATATGTTTAAAAGCTTTAACAGGACTACCGAGAGCTTTCATAATATCTGTATTGAAATACTTGCCAATACTGACTGGACAGTAAAAAACGATACTCTTGTAAGTAAGCGCTGCAGCTTTGAGCTGACCGATGTAACTCCGCTTGACATTTTAAATCAATGTACCAATTCCACAATCTTCGGCAATGTGTATGAATACAATACAAAGCAAAAAACTATTACTCTTATAAAGCCCGAAAACAACACCGAGCCTAAAGGAGTGTATTTTACCGACGAATTAAATCTCACAGACTTAAACTACAAAGGCAGCTCTTCAGGCTTGGTTACAAGACTGTATGCCTACGGCAAGGACGGCTTATCTATTGCAAGCGTTAATAACGGCTGTGAGTACATTGAAAATCACACCTACACAGACAAAGTAATCAGTTATGTTTGGCGTGATGAACGATACACAGACCCTCAGTCGCTTTTAGATGACGGTGTTGTCAAGCTTGCGAATATGGCTGAACCCGAGCAGTCATACACCTGTAAGGTTATCGACCTTGCCAAAGCTCAGCCTGAGATTTATAAGGAAATTCTATACTACAGTCTGTATGATGTAGTAACTTTGGTTGACCGTAACCGCAACAGAAAAAGAAACTACCGGATAGTAGAGATTAAAGAATTTCCTGCAAATCCTCTGCTTAATACTGTTTCCCTATCTTCAATAGCGGCAAAGCTCACAGGTAAATTAACCACGATAAATAATCGCATTACAGAGCTTAATGCTCAGCAGCTACACGATAGAACTAAAGTAAATGAAATCAAGCAAGATTTAGACACAACTGTTCTCCATGTGTCTGAATCTTGGGCAAGCTCTGTTAATGAATCATTGTTTACTCAGACCGCAGAGGGACTTTTTCTCGAAGTCAATAAAGTGGTTGGCACAAATCGTTGGAGTACGCTTTTACAGCAATCGGCGGAAGATGTGAGGATTGCATGGAATAATATCTCGGAATACATAAAGTTTGAAAATGCACAGCTTAATATTTATAACATATCAGATAAAAAGCTCATGTCACTTAATCAGTATGGACAAGACTTTTATTACAACGATACTGCAGTCGGCTCGATTGGTACAAACTCATATTTAAACGATGACAGCAAACGAGGCTTAGCTTTTGACCTCAATTCAAATAGTGCGTATATGACATGGGCATATATGAGTTCTAACGATGCAGAAGCATTCACTATGAAACTAACATATACTGCTCAAAAGCTTTCTGACGATTACGAAAAAGACCAACTTCATACCGGGTGTGATCTTAATTTACATAACAATTATTTACGCAAAGCAGTTTTGAGCGATTGGAAATTTGAGGGCGGTTCTATTAGCGGAACTTTTAAAGGTTACTATGTTACATCGTTCAGAAGTGACGGTACAGCAAATACATGGAAAGAATTTACGCTGACATTCAAAAACGGAATTTTACAAAAAGCAACTTGGTAGGAGGTTATTATGAAATTTATCACAGAAGAAAAAACAGTTTGTGAAAACGATAAGGATAAAGCTCCTGCTGAATCCGAAGTCATTTTTGCAGAAGAAACAGGAGGCAATGATGAACATACAGCATTACAAACTTAATTTAGACCTGCTCAAAAATACATCAACTCCGGTTTTATACAGTCATCAATTAGACAAAAAATCAAGATTTATTGATGTAACACTTACAGCTAATGATGCAGAAGTTACCCTTGACAGTACAATGACTGCTGTTCTTAACGCTGTAACTAATAATGTTATAGTTGCAGAGTCTCAAAATTGCACAATATCAGATAATGTAATCGTTGTTGAGCTTACCGATAAAGTCTTATCTTTGCCGGGCGTGACTAAATGTGAGGTTGTGCTGTCTGACAGCAGCGGAGCTGTTATTACAGCACAGCATTTTATTGTTAAAATCACTGAAAAAGCTATTAATGATAAATCAAAATTTGAACCAACAGGCTCGAATTTAGCAACAGAAGCTGCAGTTGCTAAAGCAAAAGCAGAAGCTATCGAATACTTCGAAACAGAGCTTACAGACATTGACGAAACAGTGACAATGAAGATTAATCTTAAAGCTGATAAGGCGGATACTCTTGCCGGTTACGGAATTACCGACGCTTACAATAAAACACATCTGGATAAGGCATTACTCCGTAAACTTGACGCAATGCCATTTGATACCGCACCTAAAGAGAATAGTCCTAACTATATCACAAGTGGCACGGTATACAATAGTGTTAATACTATTAATAAACGTATTGATAACAAAGTTAATACTCTTAATCAAAGTATTAATAAAAAAGCTGATAAAGCAACTACTTTGGAAGGCTACGGAATTACCGATGCTTATGATAAAACATATATAAACAGATCGTTAAACCTTAAGCTCGACAAAATGCCATTTGATACCGCACCTAAAGAGAATAGTCCTAACTATATCACAAGCGGTACCTTATATAACAGTGTTAATACTCTTAATCAAAGTATTGCAAAAAAATATGATAGCTCAAATATTGAGATCGGTACAGGAGAATTATCTCCGGCTCAAGCAATTTATGAGGGCTGTGCTGGAAGATTCGATTATGTGAAAAACGGCAATGTAGCTACAGTGTCAGTAAACATTACAAAACTTATTGCTAATAGAACGTATATTCAGTTGTCAGGCTTGCCTTTCCCAATAAAAGACGAAAGCAGTTTATCGAGTATTGCTGTATTCTCAACCACAAGTAAGTTGAGAAATATCCGTATTAAGGGATCATGGGTTTACATCACCTCACAAACGGATAAATTTACAGAGGATGAGATGATCAATTTTACAGTTACATATATCAGAAAGTAGGAGGTAACCATATGGAATTTAAAGAAAAAATTACGCTTGATATGCTTACAAAGGATAGTGTGAGTGTGTTAAGGCAGAAGTTTATAACCCTTAACGGCGAAGATGTGCAGGTCGGCGTTAATGTTCGCAACGCATATATGAACGACGAATCAGGCAGAGAACAGTTGAGAAAGGTTCTCTCTGACGAATACTATAACGCTGTTATGGCAGTATGGGAGGTATAAATATGGCAAGGGTAACTTGTGTTGATATTTCAGAATTTCAGCAAGGCATTAATTTTAACAAAATGAAAAATGACGGCATAAAAGCGGTCATAATAAGGGCAGGTTATGGCAGAGAAACATCGCAAAAAGACAATATGTTTGAAAGCCATTTTAGAAATGCAAAAAACGCAAATTTAAAAATCGGAGTGTATTGGTACAGCTATGCCGACAGCGTTAATGATGCTGAAAAAGAGGCAAAGGCTTGCCTTGAGTGCATTAAAAATAAAAGCCTTGATATGCCAATTTATTATGACCTTGAGGACAGTTCGCAGTTGCACCTTGGTAAAACTAAAATTACAGAAATTGCAGAACGCTTTTGCGAAACAGTCAAGGAAAACGGTTACAGAGCAGGTGTGTATGCTAACTTAAATTGGTTTAACAACTATCTTGATTATAAAAGGTTAAAATCAAAATATAGCATTTGGCTTGCTCAGTATAACGATAAAGCAGAACTTGACTGCGACATTTGGCAGAACAGCTCGACAGGCAGGGTCAGCGGCTACAGCGGTAACATTGACACAAATGTAATTTACAACGATAACATCTTCGGCAAGTCTGAAAGCAAAGTCGCAAAACCAACGCTGACTTATCGTGTGTACGCTGACAATCGTTGGTACAATGAGGTCAAAGGTTTGTCGAATATAGCAGGCAGAGCGAAGCAGGCTATTTCTGCGGTTGCTGTTAAGGTTAGTAACGGTAAAATTAAGTACAGAGTGCATTTGCTCAATGGAGATTGGTTACCTTGGGTGACAGGCTATGACATTGACGATGATGTAAACGGCTATGCAGGTATCAAGGGCAAAGTAATTGACGGATTGCAGGTTGAGTTTGAGGGTGTCGGCGATTTTAAAGCTACATACAGAGTGCGTAAGCAGTGTAAAAATAAGTTTCTGCCGTATCAGCACAACACCGAAAAAGACACAGAGCAGGACGGCTACGCTGGCGTAAAAGGTTGTAAGATCGACGGTATTCAGATTACATTGACATAATTTTGGAGGTAAAAAATGAATAAAAACAATTTTAAACAGTGGGCAAAGGCTGCAGGTATTCGTGCTTTAAAGACAGCTGCACAGACGGCAGTTGCAACTATCGGTACGACTGCTGTGATGAGTGAAGTAAACTGGGTTACGGTTGCTTCTGCAAGCGTTCTGGCAGGTTTACTTTCAATTCTCACAAGCGTTAAAGGCTTACCCGAAGTAAAATAAAATCATCTGTTTTTAATCCATAATAACGCCCCAAAAGATATTATGGAGGTAAAAGCAATGAAAAGTTTTATAGGTTGGATAGGTGGTAAAAGTCACCTAAAAAATCAAATTATTTCTCTTATTCCCAATAATTGCACTCGCTACATCGAAGTATGTGGTGGTGCAGGTTGGGTACTGTTTGGCAAAGAAAGAATCAAAGGTCAGATGGAAGTTTTCAATGATATTGATGGTGATTTGATTAACCTTTACAGGCAAATTAAAAATAATTGCTCGGAATTGCAGTCGGAAATAGACTGGCTGCAATCCCGTGAATTATTCAATCAATATCGTTATGAAATTGAAAATAAAATTGAACTATCCGACTTACAGAGAGCAGCCCGGTACTTATATCTTATAAAGTGCAGCTTTGGCAGTAATCGAAGTTCGTTTGCTACAGCTGCGAAAACGATAATCAACATAATTGATGATCTTCCGGCTTATCAAGCAAGACTTAAAAATGTTATAATTGAAAACAAAGATTTTGAATCATTAATTAAAACATATGACAGACCACAAGCTGTCTTTTATGTAGATCCGCCGTATGTAGCCTCAGAACGCTATTATAACAAGAGGTATGTAAGCTTTAATAAAGATGACCATATCCGTTTAAATGCCGTTTTAAAGGCGATTAAAGGGCGTTTTATACTATCTTATAATGATTGTGATTTTATCAGAAATCTTTATAAAGATTATAAGATTCAGAGCATAAGCAGATATAACCTCCTTCCGGTTACAGCTTCAAACCGAGAAGAGTTTAAGGAAATTATTATTACAAATTACTAAAACAGTAATTTTATTACAAAATAATGAAAATAATAACGCAATCAGGTATTATATTTCATGGGGCGTTATTATGATTAAAATCCATTTATCTGCAATACTTGGAAAATATCGGATGACACAAGCCGAGCTTGCCAGGAAATCAGGAATAAGACCTGCTACTATCTGCGATATTTATAATGAAATGTGCGATAGAATTAATCTTGAGCATTTAGATAGAATATGCGAGGTTTTGGACTGCGACATTTCAGAACTGCTTGAATACCAACCAAATAAGATTAAAAAGACAGGCAAAAACCTTATTGTAGAGCAAAATGGACACAGAAAAATGAATAAAAAATGAAAATACCCATGCAGATTTTAAATTTCTGCATGGGTATTTTTTTGCAATATTATTCATTTTTATAAACAATCAATTTTTCTATTTTATGCGAAAAGTTTTTTCATTTTGTGCGAAAAGCAACAAAAAACAATGTTTAATTTATTCTATAAATCTATCCATATTGGATTTTAAATCGAATTAATTACAGGCAAAATGAAAAAGACGCAGATGCTATAAATCTATCCATATTGGATTTTAAATCTTTTTAATGAATTTTGTATTAAAATTAAAACTTCGGCTATAAATCTATCCATATTGGATTTTAAATTTACTTAAAAATAAAAAATTTAACGATTTCTATTTCTATAAATCTATCCATATTGGATTTTAAATAAAAATTAAATAAAGAGGTGAACACTTTGAATTATCTATAAATCTATCCATATTGGATTTTAAATAAAGAAAACAGATGAATAGTATTGTTAAGTTGCAACCTATAAATCTATCCATATTGGATTTTAAATGCTTTTGCCGCTGATGACAATTTAACTTATGACCAACTATAAATCTATCCATATTGGATTTTAAATTTGCTGTTCATAAAATATGTATTCCCACATCGCTATCTATAAATCTATCCATATTGGATTTTAAATTGATTAAGCTCTCGCCTTCTTCTGTGCCGATACCGCTATAAATCTATCCATATTGGATTTTAAATACGGTAAAAGCAAAATTTTTCAACAGCAAGACAACTATAAATCTATCCATATTGGATTTTAAATAATGGGAGGTGGAATTACATACGCTATTATAACAGAGGCTATAAATCTATCCATATTGGATTTTAAAAGCGATTTGTACGCACAAATCGGATTTTGTACGGACACTATAAATCTATCCATATTGGATTTTAAAAGTCTGCAAATTATCTCAAAACAGAGGAATTAGTATCCTATAAATCTATCCATATTGGATTTTAAAATGACTTTACATAATCTTGATTAACTGCAAGTCTGAAACTATAAATCTATCCATATTGGATTTTAAAATACAACAGGTGAGATGGTTAGCTTTGGTAAAATGTCTATAAATCTATCCATATTGGATTTTAAAAAGGTTGATGCTTTTTCTGTTCGTTATATCTGACGAACTATAAATCTATCCATATTGGATTTTAAAAAGCACACAGGCATAAATATGTTTGCGATTATATATCTATAAATCTATCCATATTGGATTTTAAAATCACTTTAGCTTTGCGCTGTTCTGCAATCTCTTCACTATAAATCTATCCATATTGGATTTTAAAAGTTAAGTTCTTATTGCGTACTTACAGCACTTAATACTATAAATCTATCCATATTGGATTTTAAATACACAAAGATACTAAAGATTTTACAATAAAAAACACTATAAATCTATCCATATTGGATTTTAAATGCTTTAAATTCTGTGGCTTGTCGTTTTTGCGTGCTGCTATAAATCTATCCATATTGGATTTTAAATAATAAATCGCTTAGTACCTGGACGGTCTTTGAGATGTCTATAAATCTATCCATATTGGATTTTAAATTCGTTTTTTAGGTCATTGTGTCTTGACGGTGGCATCTATAAATCTATCCATATTGGATTTTAAATAGTACATTGCTGAAAACATCTGCAAGAATTTCAACTATAAATCTATCCATATTGGATTTTAAATAGCAGAAGTTGAGATATTTTGTTAATTGGCAAACAGACTATAAATCTATCCATATTGGATTTTAAATTGGGATTTATACAACCTCTTTGCAGGCTTGCAAACCTATAAATCTATCCATATTGGATTTTAAATGTGTGAAACTATATTGCCGTAAGTTGGAGCAGTTAAACTATAAATCTATCCATATTGGATTTTAAATTATAAGCATAGAGCTTTACGAAATTGGAATTTGGCAACTATAAATCTATCCATATTGGATTTTAAATCCGTAAACATTTATTTTCATAGCCTTAGCCATTGCCTATAAATCTATCCATATTGGATTTTAAAGTACACTCAAGCTTATAGCCTGAGAATGAAATCTTATCTATAAATCTATCCATATTGGATTTTAAAGTTAAAGGTAGGCAAAAACTGCTTAAACAGCTTAAACTATAAATCTATCCATATTGGATTTTAAAGGTAATTATACATATTTTTCAGCTTCTTTCAAAAAAACTATAAATCTATCCATATTGGATTTTAAAGCCTTTCTGCTGATAAACATTTCTAAAAGCTGTGTGCTATAAATCTATCCATATTGGATTTTAAAGTTTAATTTTAATAGTTCAATTTCTGCTTTAAGCCTCTATAAATCTATCCATATTGGATTTTAAAGGTATGCGCCGAACTAAACGAATATAATCGTCACAAACTATAAATCTATCCATATTGGATTTTAAAGCGATAACCCACAAGTCCCACATCAGACATTCCTGCACTATAAATCTATCCATATTGGATTTTAAAGTCTTGTTGCCCGTCTGACATTCATCAGGCTTTTGAACTATAAATCTATCCATATTGGATTTTAAAGATTCGGACTAATGCTGTGTACATACCGTAGCTGTAGTCTATAAATCTATCCATATTGGATTTTAAAGAGTTTATCTCCTCCTATATAAGCCATTGCTGCTATCTATAAATCTATCCATATTGGATTTTAAAGTAATCTCTTTAGCTGTCAAGTTATCACCTCCAAATCCTATAAATCTATCCATATTGGATTTTAAAGCTGTTTGATATTACTATTATATCAAACAAAGTGTTGCTATAAATCTATCCATATTGGATTTTAAAGTTGCCGAACTGCACGATGAAAGCACGGCAGAGCTTCTATAAATCTATCCATATTGGATTTTAAAGTAAAAACGGCTTTGAAATCGATAAACAGAACCGCAACTATAAATCTATCCATATTGGATTTTAAAGATGGTTGTAATAAAGCCGTTGATTTTATTCTTGTCTTCTATAAATCTATCCATATTGGATTTTAAAGATTCTCCAGGTTGCAACTCAGGTTGTAAAGCGGTTGACTATAAATCTATCCATATTGGATTTTAAAGACATTGACTTATCGTGTGTACGCAGACGGCAAATGCTATAAATCTATCCATATTGGATTTTAAAGACTGACTGCACTATTGGTTATCAAAATCACGATAATCTATAAATCTATCCATATTGGATTTTAAAGACAGAGCTGTTGCTTATATCAAGATAATTTTCTGCGCTATAAATCTATCCATATTGGATTTTAAAGTACATCAAGATTAAAGAACTTGTACGCACAACTTGCCTATAAATCTATCCATATTGGATTTTAAAGAAAAGACAAGCATTATTACATAAGCGAGGGAATGCTCTATAAATCTATCCATATTGGATTTTAAAGCTGATAAGGAGTAAAGAAAAATGTCAGACAACAGCCTATAAATCTATCCATATTGGATTTTAAATAGATGAGCTAATTGCCGTCTGCTCATTCGCAGGGTACTATAAATCTATCCATATTGGATTTTAAATCTCAGTATATGAGAAACAAGAAAACTAATCAAAAGACTATAAATCTATCCATATTGGATTTTAAATTAAAAAGGGGACAGACGCTTTTTACAGAGAGGTTGCCTATAAATCTATCCATATTGGATTTTAAATATAGATAAATGGTGTCTTGCAAATACTGCAATAGACTATAAATCTATCCATATTGGATTTTAAATAAGCGACCTGTATATAAGTGAATACCCCAACCAAAGACTATAAATCTATCCATATTGGATTTTAAATAGTTTCATCATCCATAAGTCCGATAAGTTCGTCTTCTGCTATAAATCTATCCATATTGGATTTTAAATGTTAAGTTAGACATATGTTACAGCTGTTATAGGGGACTATAAATCTATCCATATTGGATTTTAAATAACGACAAGTACCTCGCTTATTTGGATGCAGGCGAACTATAAATCTATCCATATTGGATTTTAAATACGGCAACAGCAAGCACAAAAAGTAAAATACTGTCTATAAATCTATCCATATTGGATTTTAAATACAGGTACAAGAGTACTAAGACCAGAGTCGATAGCACTATAAATCTATCCATATTGGATTTTAAATAAAGATTTTCGATGGTTTTGGTCGGAAGATAAAAAGCTATAAATCTATCCATATTGGATTTTAAATCACAAAATAAAGGAGTGTTAAAATGAGCAAAATTATCTATAAATCTATCCATATTGGATTTTAAAGAATAGTTCAAATTTCGATTTTTCGTTCGAGGGTACTATAAATCTATCCATATTGGATTTTAAAGTATATTTGGGTATATCTGGTATATAATTATAATTTCCTATAAATCTATCCATATTGGATTTTAAAGTTGCGTGTGGAAATTCAAAAACTGCTGTTTAGATTTCTATAAATCTATCCATATTGGATTTTAAACTTAAATGCCCCGTATCAGTTAAAACAGTCAAGCAATCTATAAATCTATCCATATTGGATTTTAAACAAACGAACATCAATCTCAGTTGCAGTTAAGTCAACCTATAAATCTATCCATATTGGATTTTAAAGTTTAAATTTGAAAGATTAGGTATTGACTATGAATTTACTATAAATCTATCCATATTGGATTTTAAAGATAATGTAATCGTTGTTGAGCTTACAGATAATGTTCTCTATAAATCTATCCATATTGGATTTTAAAGACGATTTCAACGCTTGGTGTGTTCAATCGTAGTTACTATAAATCTATCCTTATTGGATTTTAAATTAGAATCTAAGAATTACTCTATGACTTCGCCTGTTCTATAAATCTATCCATACTGAATTTTAAATTTATCAACAAGAGCGATTGTTTTCTCTGATGATTCACTATAAATCTATCCAAGCCGGATTTTAAACGCAACAGTATCCGTTGTAACTGAATCCATCAAAGTAACTTTACCTAATCTACAGCAATTAAACCCGAGTATTTTATATTCTATTGTAAAATATATTTTCTTATTGGAATAATAGAGGGGGAAAGTTTTGTTATAATTAAAGAAATATATTTGAACGGAGGTATTTTCAATATGTTAAGTGATATTGAAATCGCTCAGGCTGCGACCTTACTCCCGATTAAAGAGGTTGCCGCACAGATCGGAATTAAAGAGGATGAACTGGAGTTTTACGGCAAGTATAAGGCTAAACTTTCAGACGAACTTGCCAATCGTTTGGAAAATGAGCCGGACGGAAAACTTGTTCTTGTTACAGCTATCAATCCAACCCCCGCAGGTGAGGGTAAAACAACTACTTCTGCAGGTCTTGGTCAGGCTATGGCTAAGATTGGTAAAAAGGCTGTAATCGCTCTAAGAGAGCCTTCACTCGGCCCTGTATTTGGTATTAAGGGCGGCGCTGCAGGCGGCGGTTATTCTCAGGTACTTCCTATGGAAGATATTAATCTTCACTTTACAGGCGATATGCACGCTATTACTTCTGCAAACAATCTTTGCTGTGCAATGCTTGACAATCATATTCAGCAGGGTAATGTTCTCGGAATTGATCCTCGCCAGATCCTTATTAAGAGATGTCTTGATATGAACGACAGAGCTTTGAGAAATATTGTTGTCGGTCTTGGCGGCAGAGTGAACGGTATTCCTCGTGAGGACCACTTTATAATTACTGTTGCATCTGAAGTTATGGCTATCCTTTGCCTTGCTGATGATATTTCTGATTTAAAGAAAAGACTTGGTGATATTCTTATTGCTTATACATATGCAGGCGAGCCTGTTTTTGCAAAGGACATTAAGGCTGACGGTGCTATGACAGCTCTTCTTAAAGACGCTATCAAACCTAACCTTGTTCAGACACTCGAGGGTACCCCTGCTATTATGCACGGCGGTCCTTTTGCCAATATTGCTCACGGCTGTAACAGCATTCGTGCTACAAAGCTTGCGTTAAAACTTGCCGATTACTGTATTACAGAGGCAGGCTTCGGTTCAGATCTCGGTGCAGAGAAATTCTTTGACATCAAGTGCAGATATGCAGGCTTTAAGCCGTCTGCCGTAGTTATTGTTGCTACTTGCCGTGCGTTAAAGTACAACGGCGGTGTGCCTAAGACAGAGGTTTCTGCAGAGAATCTTGAGGCTCTTAAAAATGGTATTGAAAACCTTGGCGTTCACATTGATAACATGAGAAAGTACAATGTTCCCGTTGTAGTTGCTATCAACCAGTTCGGTACAGATACAGCAGAGGAACTTGAGTTTATCGAGAGTTACTGTAAATCTAAAGGCGCAGACTTTGCTCTCTCAAATGTATTCTCAAAGGGCGGAGAAGGCGGTACAGAACTTGCCAAAAAGGTAGTAGAGGCTTGCGAAAAGCCGTCTGATTTTGCTCCTATTTATTCAGATGACCTTACAATCAAAGAAAAGGTTGACAAAATTGCAAAAACAATTTACGGCGCTTCAAGAGTAAACTATACAAAGGCTGCCGAAAAGGCATTAAAGCAGATTCAGGCTCTCGGCGGTGAAAAACTTCCTGTTTGTATTGCAAAAACACAATATTCGCTTTCTGATGACCCAACACTTCTCGGTGCTCCAAAGGATTTTGAAATCACAGTAAAGAATCTTACACTTTCAAACGGTGCAGGATTTGTAGTTGTATATACAGGTGATATTATGACAATGCCGGGTCTTCCGAAAGTTCCGTCGGCAGAGAAAATTGATGTTACCGAGGAAGGAAAAATTAACGGTTTATTCTGATGATTACTGTAAATACTCATAATGCCCGTGAAACAGAGGCACTCGGCGCAAAAATTGCCGAAAAGTTGTGCGGCACGGAAGTAATCGCTCTTTTTGGCGGTCTTGGTATGGGCAAGACTGCCTTTACAAGAGGACTTGCTGGTGCGCTCGGTGCAGGAGAAAATGTTTCAAGCCCTACATTCGCTCTTGTCAATGAATATTCGGGTAAGTATAATATTTTTCATTTTGATATGTACCGTGTAAATACATGGGATGATTTGTATTCCACAGGATTTTTTGATTATATTGATAACGGTATAATCATTATTGAGTGGAGTGAAAATATTGAAGAGGCTTTGCCTGCCGATTGTATTAAAATCAGAATCAGTAAGGGCGAAAATGATGATGACAGAATTTTTGAAATTGAAGGTGTTGATCTGCAATGAAAATTCTTGCAATAGATACAAGCGCCACAGCTGCGTCAACCGCAATTTGTGACGAAAACAAAATAATAGGTGAGTTCTTTATAAATACAAAACTTACTCACAGCAGAACGCTTATGCCTATGGTTGAAAGTCTGCTTGCAAACACAAACCTAACGACAACAGATATTACCGCCGTTGCGGTAAACTGCGGTCCGGGTTCGTTTACGGGTGTAAGAATCGGTGTTGCAGCGGCTAAAGGACTTGCTTTTGCCGATGATTTGCCTTGCATAGAGGTATCGACGCTTGAAAGCCTTGCGTATAATTTGCAATCTGCAAATGGGATAATCTGTTCTGTTATGGACGCTCGCTGTTCACAGGTTTATAATGCGCTTTTCAAATGTGACGGCATAAAGCCCGAAAGACTTTGCAAAGACAGAGCTTTGTCTGTTGCCGAGCTTTCAGAAGAACTTAAGAGTTATGACGAAAGAATTATACTTGTGGGTGACGGTGCGGAGCTTTGCTATAATGCTATGAAAGAATTATTACCAAATGTTGAACTCGCACCAATCAGTATAAGATTTCAAAGAGCGTCATCAACAGCAGAAATTGCTGTACAAAAATTTAATGACGGAGAAGTGCTTTCGGCTGCGGAACTTATGCCGATGTATTTAAGACTGCCGCAGGCTGAAAGAGAACTTAAAAAGAAAATGGAGGAAAAGAAATGTTAGCACTTGGATGTGACCACGGCGGATATAACCTTATCTGCGCAATTAAAAAATATCTTGACGAAAAGGGTATTGAATATAAAGATTTTGGTACTTACAGCACAGACAGCGTTGATTATCCTGTTTACGGCTATAAAGTTGCAAAAGCAGTAGCAAGCGGCGAATGTGAGCTTGGTATTCTTTGCTGCGGTACAGGTATCGGTATTTCAATGGCAGCAAACAAAGTTAAGGGTATTCGTGCGGCAGTTGTAAGCAATGAGTTTTGTGCTGAAATGACACGCAGACACAACCACGCAAATATTCTTTGTATGGGCGGCAGAGTTACAAGCGAAGAAGATGCTGTTAAGTTTACAGAAATTTTCCTCAATACTCCCGAAGAGGGCGACAGACACTTAAAGCGTCTTGCTATGATTGATGAGATTGAGGCAGGTACTTTCAAGGTTGACTGATTTCGGGAGATTTTTATGTCTGACGAGGAATTAGAGGTGTTGAAAGACATCAAATATATTTTTTATGTCTGTTATGCTTGAAAATAAACTTGATGATGTGAACGCAAAAATTGATGAAACCAATATGCTGTAAAACGAACTAAAGGGTTATAGTTTTGAAAGCTCTTTTGTTTAAGTTACCAAACAGCAGGCTGTTTGGCTATCGTCAGATTACATAAACGGAAAGTATTTGTGGGCTTTGCCCACACCCACAACCTTTGAAAAGGTTGACCAAACTTTTATGATTTTTGTGATACACTGGAATTTCCAGACAAAACACTGCATTAAACCGTCTAAATCTTAAAACCAAAACAAAGAGCTCTCTTTACGCAAATAAAGAGAGCTTTAATGTTATGATAAATATAAAGTTTTAGCCGCAGAGCTTATTCGAGTTCAAGAGCCTCTTCGATAGCGTAAGAAAGCTGATCGGGGCAAGATGTACCTCTGCCACGGCAGTCAATGCCTTTTAATCTCTTTACAGCCTCTTCTGCGTCCATACCTTTTACAAGAGCGCAAATGCCTTGAGTGTTGCCTGCGCAACCGCCGATAAATTCGCAGGATTCTATAATTCCGTCATTTATCTCAAGGTTAATCTGTCTTGAACAAACACCTCTTGGAATGTATGTATATTTCATAATATTACCTCCTTAAAACATTTCAACTGTATTTTAACATATTTCTTTAAAAAAATCTATAAAATTTAAAAATATGTGTCGATTTTTAAATTTAGTGTGATATAATAATGTGTACGATAAAGTTTGATTTTAATATTTATTTTGGGTCAGAGGTATATGAAATGTCTATGAAAATTAATCTTGGTGCTTGGAATTCAATATTTGCTGTGCCTTCGTCGGTTGTAGACGAGGGACTTAAGTTTTCGGACGGCGTTAAACTTAAGGTATTGTTATATCTTTTGCGACACAGTGGGGAAGATGTGAACGAAAGCGACATCAGTAAGGCGACAGGTGTAAATGAAACCGATATTCCGGAGGCAGTTGAATACTGGGTTATGAAAGGTATCTTTTGCCAAAATAACGGTGCTTTTGAGCCTGCACAGGCAGAACAGCAAACGACTGAACAGCCTGCGGTAAAACAAGTCGAAAGCAATAATACTGCCGCTCCGATTGAAAAGGAAGAGCCTACAGTTCCGCATATGTTTGTAAGACCGCAGCGCCCCGATTATGTTTATGTGGCACAACAGCTTGCGGTTGACGAAGAATTTAAAATGCTTGTAAACGAGGCACAGACAGCCCTCGGCAAGCCTTTATCAAACTCCGATGCATCGTCGTTACTGTTACTTAAAAATACCTGCGGTTTGCCTGTAGAGGTAATTATAATGCTTATTCAGTATTGTATAAGCATAGGAAAATCTAACATAAGAGCCATTGAAACAATAGGTTTGAGATGGTCGGATGCGGGAGTTTTCTCGATTGAGGAAGCCGAAAATAAAATAAAACAAGCACATCGTGCAAGCCAGAGTTTTACGGTTGTAGCATCTGCGTTCGGTTTAAAAAATACGGGTTCTCCTACTAAAAAACAGGTTGAATACGCCGATTTATGGGTAAACGAGTGGAAATTTTCTCCCGAAATGCTAAGAGAGGCTTACGAAAGATGTGTTGACAGTAAGGGCAGTTGCGATTTCAGATACATAAATGGAATTTTAAAACGCTGGAATTCAAGCGGAATTTACAATGTTGACGATTTAAACAAATTTGACAGCAGACCCGATAAGTATAAGCATAAAGGCGGAAACAGGAATGACGCCAATACATCATATAATATAAATGATTTGCAGAGATTAGATACAATCGACAGTATTTAGTGTGGTGATATAAATGGGATACAGTAAAGAAATTTACAGAGCGACAAAAGCAAAAATGGAAGAAAGGCGCACCAAAGCCGAGAGAAGAGCGGAGCAGGTTCGTGAAGAGGTTTACAGAAGAGTTCCGAGAATAGAGGAGCTTGAAAAAGAAATATCTTCATGCGGAATACTTGCGGTTCGTGCGGTTTTAAACGGCGGAGATGTAAAGTCTGCCACGCAGGATTTGCGTGCAAAAAGTCTTTCTATGCAAAATGAAGTCAAAAAGCTGCTTACAGAAAACGGCTATGAAGAAAATTGCTTTGAACCGCATTACAACTGTAAATACTGCAAAGATACGGGATATATAGAAAAAGACGGAAGAACAGTGTATTGCCCTTGCTTTAAAAGATTGCTTGTAGCCACTGCGTGCGAGGAGCTTAACCGTACTGCGCCTTTAAGACTTTCCACTTTTGAGAGTTTTGACCTTAATATGTACAGTCATGAGGTTGATAAGGCGAGCGGGGTATCACCTTTTGATAAAATGCAAAAAATTTATAATTATTGCGTACAGTACGCAAGGACTTTTACGCCCGAGTCAAAGACTATACTTATGAGAGGCGGCACAGGTCTTGGCAAAACCCACCTTTCGCTCGCTATTGCCAATGAGGTTACAAGGCGTGGTTTCGGTGTAATCTATGTATCTGCACCTATGCTTATGTCAACGCTTAGCAATATGCATTTTTCCAAAGAGTCCAACGATTCCGAATATTTTGAAATGCTCACAAAGTGCGATTTACTAATTATTGATGATTTAGGCACAGAGTTTTCAAATACTTTTTCAAATACACAGTTTTATAATTTGTGTAATTCAAGAATGCTTTTGAGAAAGCCTTTGATAATAAACACAAACCTTTCAATAACAGAACTTGAAAAAACTTATACTTCAAGATTTATTTCAAGAATATACGGAGAGGGTGTAAGGCTTAATTTTGTCGGCGACGATATAAGACTCAAAAAAAGTTTTAGCTAAAATTCCGTATTTTTTGTATTTTTCAAATTTTAGAAAAAATTGCAAAAAGATGTTGACAAAACACACGTTCTGCTATATAATAGCTATTGTTGATTGCGTGACAGTATGCAACAAGTCAATGCTAAACGAAAGTTAAAAACTTCTAAAAAAGTTTTAAAAAATTTCAAAAAAGTGTTGACAAAACGCACATCATAATATATAATATATATCGTTGATTGCACGGCTTGCAGCAATGAGCAATAAACATTGAGGAATGGTGTAACGGTAGCACGACAGACTCTGACTCTGTTTGTTGGGGTTCGAATCCCTATTCCTCAGCCATTAAAAGCCCCGAGTAATCGGGGCTGTTTTTATCGAGGTGTAGCGCAGTTTGGTAGCGCACATCGTTCGGGACGATGGGGTCGCAAGTTCGAATCTTGTCACCTCGACCATCTGAATACGCCGGGTCACACTGATTCGGCGTAATTTTTTTATAAGACATTTTTGGAGGTTAATTATGAAAAAGGTAGTTTCTTTGGTAACAATATTTGTACTTTGTCTTACTGCGCTTGCAGGTTGTTCAGGCAGCAAAGAGGTTGATTTAAAAACAGTTCTTTCTGACATCAACTCTAAGTATTCATTGGACTTAAAAGAGCTTACAGATTCTAATGATCTTAAAAAATATTACAGCATAGACACAGAAGATGTTAAGCAGTTTGCGGCAGAAATCAATTCAGACAGCAATTCAAGAGTTGAAATCGTACTTGTTGAGGCTGTTGACGCTGACGCTGCATCAAGAGTAAACGATGCGCTTTCTAAGACATACACTTCAATCGTTACACAGTATTCAGGCTACAATGCCGAAAAACTTCCTATGGTTGAGGCTTGCAAGGTTACACAGGACGGAAACTATGTTACAATGATTGTTGCAGACCAGGGTCCTGAAATTCTTGAAACATTCTACGGCTACATAAAATAAAATCGTCAGATTATACGGGCGGACGCAGTTCGCCCGTTTTCTGTGTTATTAAACTTTTAACGGGAATATTGCTATGGTACAATCAGAATTAAAAAAACAGTTTTCACATATGAATAATATGCAGCAGCAGGCTGTATTTTGCACAGAAGGCCCTTTGCTTATACTTGCGGGTGCAGGTTCGGGCAAAACAACCGTTCTTGTAAACAGAATTGCGTATATTTTGAAGTCGGAACTTTGCAAACCGTGGCAGATACTTGCAATTACCTTTACAAATAAGGCGGCAGGGGAGCTTAAAGAAAGAATCTGCAACGCTGTTCCGGAAGGCGGTTCGGATATTTGGGCGGCTACATTTCACTCTACCTGTGCGAGAATTTTAAGAAGATACGGCGACAGAATCGGTTTTACAAGTCATTTTACCGTTTACGGTACTGACGATCAGAAAAAACTTGTAAAAGATATTTTAAAACAGCTTAATTATGACGAAAAAATGTTGCCGGTAAAAAGAGTGCTCAACGAAATTTCAAAAGCCAAGGATGAAATGCTTACTCCGCAGGAAATGCTCAAAAGAGCAGGTTACGATAACCTCAAGCAGTCCGTGGCAAAAGTATATGAAATTTACCAGTCAAGACTAAAAACCGCAGATGCAATGGACTTTGACGATATGCTCTGCAAGACTGTTGAGCTTTTTCAAAAATGTCCCGATATACTTGAATTCTATCAAAATCAGTTTAAATACATAATGGTTGATGAGTACCAGGATACAAACAAGGTGCAGTATAAATTTGTAAGTATGCTCGCCGCAAAATACGGCAACATCTGCGTTGTAGGTGATGACGACCAGAGTATTTACAAATTCAGAGGTGCTACAATTGAAAATATCCTTTCTTTTGAAAACACCTTTAAAGGCGCTAAGATGATAAGACTTGAGCAGAATTACCGCAGTACACAGAATATTCTTAATGCGGCAAACGGTGTTATTTCTAACAACACAATGCGTAAGGGCAAAACTTTGTGGACTGAAAATGCCGTTGGCGATAAAATTGAGGTGCATACTTCCGATTCCGAGCGTGACGAGGCTCAATTTATTGCAAAAACTATACTTGACGGTGTTGCAGACGGCAGAAAATTCTCTGATTTTGCAATTCTTTACAGAATGAATGCACAGTCAAACTCAATTGAGCAGGCTTTGTCAAGAAGCGGTATTCCGCACCGTGTAATCGGCGGCAGACGATTCTATGACAGAGAAGAAATCAGAGATATGGTTGCATATCTTCAGGTTATTAATAATCCGCACGACGATGTCAGACTGGGCAGAATTATTAATGTGCCAAAGCGTGGTATTGGCGCAACTACACTTGAAAAAGCCTCTGAAATTGCCGCAGGACTCGGCGAAAGCATATATTCCGTAATTAAAGATGCAGATGTATATCCACAGCTTTCAAGAGCCGCAACAAAGTTAAAGAGTTTTGTTGCGCTGATTGACGGTCTTATGGAGGCTGAACAAAGCGGAGATTATTCTCTTGCAGAATTATACAATCTTATTCTCGAACATACAGATTACGAAAAATATTTAAAAACAGAGAAAGACAACCCTGATGTAAGAATTGAGAACATCGAAGAGCTTTCTTCAAATATTATCAAATTTGAAGAGGATTACGCAGAAGAAGCGTCACTTTCAAACTTCCTTGAGGAAATTTCATTGCAGACAGATATTGATAACTATGATGCAGAAGCGGATTCATCGGTAATGATGACATTGCACAGCGCAAAAGGACTTGAATTTCCCGTAGTTTTCATTGCAGGTCTTGAAGAAGGTGTGTTCCCATCAATTGCCACAATGATGAATCCCGATGAACTTAACGAGGAACGCAGACTTGCTTATGTAGGTATTACAAGAGCAAAAGAAAAGCTCTACATTACCAAGGCAAAGTCAAGAATGTTGATGGGTCATACAAGCTATAACAAAGTATCACGCTTTGTAAATGAAATCCCGCCCGAATTACTTAATTATACAGGCGAGAAAAAGACTTTTGCGTCAACAAACGGTTTTTCCGCATCCTCAAGTCATATCAGTATCGGTGCCGGTTCAAAATTCACACCTAACAAAAGTTTTAATACATTTACTAAACCTGCCGTTAAATCGGGTACTGTTTACAAAAAAGGAGATTGCGTATTCCATAAGGTATTTGGCAAAGGTATGATTATGAAAACCGAAAAAATGGGCAACGACACAATGCTTGAAGTTGCTTTTGATAAGGCAGGCACAAAAACTCTTATGGCTAATTTCAGTAAAATGGAAAAAATCTGATGAGGTGATTTTTTGAAGGCTTTAGCAAAATCATTAATGTGCGTAGCTATGGCGGCGTGTTCCGCAGTTGCATTTACAGGCTGTGACAATGATTCGGAATCTTCGGCTACAACAGCACCGCAGACTACAAATTCTACAGGTGCATCGACGCAGGGACTTACCGCTGCGCCTGCAACTGCTGATGAAGTACCTACTAATCCTGCATATAATTTTACAAAATTAAAACAGGATACCGACAGCATAACAGCTAAGTTCGATAATACACTTGTTGCAAGTAAATTCAGAGGAACTGTATATTATAAACTCGGAAACGATTTTGAATATATAGGCAATAACGGCTATGCCGACAAGGGTTCGCATACATATAATTCACTCAATACAAATTACTACATAGGTTCGCTTACAAAGCAGTTTACCGCTGTGGCTGTTATGATTTTACAGGAGCAGGATAAGCTGAGCACAGATGATACGCTTGACAAGTATTATCCAGATTATAAGTACGGTTCAGATATAACTATCCGTAATTTGCTTACAATGACAACAGGCTTGCCGGATTATCTCGGCAAATCTGACGAAAGCGTGCGTGCAAATGCTCCGCAGTACGATATTTCAGAGAAAAATTCCGCTAAAGATAATCATTCTGTTATTTTAAAATGGATATTGTCACAAGAAATTGATAATGATGAAGAAAATTACAGCTATTCAAATTCCGATTATTTTATTCTCGGTGACATAATTGAAAAGGTAAGCGGAAAAAGCTATGAGGAATTTTTGAAAGAAAATATTTTTGAGCCGCTCGAAATGACTTCGACAACCTTTGAGAGCACAGACCAACTCGCTACAGGTTATCAGGATATTTTTGACGATGAGTGGAATATTTATCCGGGTGTTGCGTATTCTTCTACGGGTCTTATCTCCGATTTGAGTGATTTGCTTAAATGGACTGACGCTATTACGGGAAGTGAATTGTTGTCTGCAAAATCCAAAGAAGAAATGTTCACTCCTTATAAATCAAGTTTTGCGTACGGTTTGTATGTTGACGATTGCGGTAATTATTATTGTGACGCTGCATTCTACAGATTTAATGCAAGAATTGTATTTGCGCAGGACCAGAGCAAAGTATTCATCGCTTTTTCAAATTATACGCAGTCAAATCCGAAAGCTGTAAACAAAAACCTTGATGAAATTTTAAAGCCTTATTTAAAATAAATCAACTCAATATTCACAATTAAGTATAACCTTCATAAAATGTATTGTTACAGAGCGTAAGCCTGTTAATACATTTTATGGGGGTTAATTTTTATGCCAGATGTATCATACGGCACAGTACCACGGCAGTCGGGCAACGAACCGCTTACCGAAAACAAATGCACAGACGCTGTCTGCATAAATGCAAGCCGTATTTATGACAGCTGCGGCTCAAAGGATTGCCTTAGCAATCTTGCGGTTTATTTTACACCTTGCAGTCAATCTGTTATCAATAACGCATCATCTGTAAAAATCTGCAAGGCAAGCGTTATAACCGCCGATGTAAGCGTTGAATCAATCGCTTTTCATCGTGGCTGTTATGCGGTTGATGTTACATTCTATTTTGATATTTCTCTTGAGGCATATACCTGCGGTTCAACAATTCCGTCACGGGTAAACGGACTTGCAATTTACGGTAAAAGGTCGGTTCTTTACGGCAGTGAATCAAATTCAAAGAGTTTTTCGAGCAACAGTAGTATAGTTTGCTCTCAACCTGTTACATCATGCGGTTGCACGGAGTTTTTACCAAATGCAACAGTACAAATTTCCGAACCTATGGCTCTTTCGGCACGACTTATAAAAGGCTGTGTTCCGCAGCTTCCTTGTGCTCCTATACCTGAATGTGTAATAACATACTTTGGTGACGATTTTGCTGTGACCGGAGATGCAAGCGTAAGTGCCACTATCGGTATTTTTACAATTACACAGCTTGAGAGAAATGTACAGATTATGATTCCGTCATATGATTTTTGTATTCCTCGCAAGGAATGTAAGCCTGAAAGCGACGACCCGTGCGAAGTTTTCAGCAGGGTAGATTTTCCTAACGAATCATTCTTCCCGCCGAATGCAAGACCTGAAGAAAGAGAAAAATGTAATTTTGAGTGCGGCTGTAACGGCTGACAAAGAAAAAGGCAGGCAGTTTTTACTGTCTGTCTTTTAGCTTGTTTTATTAAAGTTAAGGTTAATTTTGTTTTGATTTGAAGTTTGTATTAATAATTTTCTAATCTGAAAATCGCCCTAAAGAATCATAACGAAAATTTTTGTTTGAAAAGTATTTCGATTAAATCCGCTGTTTTTTCATAACCGAAGTCATTTGATTTTATAGTCAGATTGTAATTTTTTGCACAAATTATGTCATATCTATCTACAATACAGAAAAATAGTGTTAAAATTTATTCATTTTATTGACAAAGCATTTTTGCAGTGATAACATAGAAATATATATATTAGTTAGGGGTTATAAAATGAAAAAATTTAAAAAAGCTATTACAGCTATAATTGTTACCGCAATGCTTGCTTCCGCATTTTCTGCAATACCTTTCACTGCAAACGCAGTCGAAGTAAATGTACCAAAGGTTTCGCAGAGCAGAGATGTTACGCATTATGTTGTAACAAGCGGCGACTACCGCTATGAGAACATTGATGGCAAGTCAATTATTTTTTGGGAATACCTTGGCAGTGATACCGATGTAGTTATTCCGGAACAGATTGACGGCAAAACCGTAACTATGCTTGCTCGTGGTGCGTTTTATAATAAAACAAATTTGAAAAGCATCACTCTTCCAAAAACCCTTACATACATTAAGGGTTGTGCTTTTTGGGGTTGCACAAGTCTTGAAAGCGTAGTAATTCCGGACGGTGTTTCAACTATTGAAGAGTATGCATTTGCAGAGTGCTACAATCTTAAAAGTGTAACTATTCCTAAGAGCGTAACCTCAATTGGCGATAGATTATTCTTCCTCCTTAACTCAGACATTACAATTTATGGCTACGAAGGTTCGTATGCACAGAGTTATGTAAACTCTTACACCGATAGCAACAAGCTGAAATTTGTGGCTATTGATGGCAAAAAAGTGCTCAAGGGTGATGCAAATGGTGACGGGGTTGTAAATGTTTCCGATGTTACATCTTTGCAGTTACATATTGCGGGTTCTAAAAATGATGACGGTATGCCTATAATAGATGAAAGCGACAAGGCGGTACTTGAGGCGCTCGATCTTAACGGTGACGGTCAGCTTACAGTATTAGATGTAACAGAACTTCAGATGTATATTGCAGCTCAAAATTAAATATTCATATACCTTATAAACAAAAGAAGTGCAGCTCGTATGAACTGCACTTTTTGCTTGCTGTAATTTTGCTTTTATTCCGATATGGAATTTTCTATAATTTTCTCCGCACATTTAATTCCGTCGACTGCGGCAGATATAATTCCGCCTGCGTAGCCTGCGCCCTCTCCACACGGATAAAGTCCTGCTACCGAAATACTTTGTAAATTGTTGTTTCTCATAATTCTGATTGGCGATGAACTGCGGGTTTCAACACCTGTCAGTACAGCGTCACCGTATGAAAAACCGTGTAATTTTTTATCCATTTGCACTATTGCCTGTCGCATTGAGTTTGTTATAAAATCAGGCAGACATTTATTAAGGTCGGTCGGTGTAAAGTCGGGACCTACAGACGGTTTTACATCACCGATTTTTGTACTTGCCTTATTTTCAATAAAGTCGCATACACGCTGAACCGGAGCATTAAAGTTTTCTCCTCCGGCAACAAATGCTTTATGCTCAAGTTCACGCTGAAAATACATTCCTGCAAGCGGATTTTCCGATTGATAGTCGGCAGGTGTAATCCCGACAAGTAAGGCGGAATTTGAATTTTCTTCATTTCTTGCAAATTCACTCATTCCGTTTGTGCAAAGTCGGTTTTCTTCGCTTGAGGCATTTACAACTTTTCCGCCCGGGCACATACAAAATGTATATACGCCTCTGCCGTTTTCAAGGTGAACATTTGTCTTGTAGCTTGCTGCGCCAAGCGCTTTGTTGCCTGCAAATTTGCCGTACTGTGATTTATCAATCATTTCTTTGTGATGCTCAATTCTTGCACCGACAGAAAATGCTTTTGCCTCAATCGGTATAGCTTTTTCATTTAACATTTCAAAAGTATCTCTGGCGCTGTGTCCGATTGCAAGGATAATTGCATTGGTATCAATGGTTTGTTTAGTTCCGTTATGCTCAATTTCCGCACCTGTAACAGAATTGTCTTTTGCTGAAAATCCGATAAGTTTTGTTTCAAACATAACTTTTCCACCGAGGCGGATAATTTCATTTCTTATGCTTTTAACTGTCGGTCTTAATTTGTCCGTTCCGATATGCGGTTTTGCATTGTAAAGAATTTCGTCAGGCGCTCCGTGTTTTACAAATTCAATAAGTACCTTGCGCTGACGGGTGTCTTTAGTGCCTGTGGTAAGTTTGCCGTCAGAAAAAGCTCCGGCACCGCCTTCGCCGAATTGTACATTGCTTGTTGTGTCAAGAATACCGCTTTTCCAAAAGTTATGTACATCTTCCGTTCGGGTATCTACATCTCTGCCACGCTCGATTAAAATCGGATTTGCACCGCTCTGTGCAAGTATAAGTGCGGCAAATAATCCTGCAGGGCCTGCTCCGACTACCACAGGGCTGACCGCACCTCTGAATTTTTCAACATTATATTCATATTTTTCTGCGATTTCGGCATTTTTAAATTTTTTGCATATCTTTTCTTCGTTTACAAAAAGTTCTGTGTCAACGGTTGCAAGAAAAAATATATTATCCTTTTTTCTTGCGTCAATCGAGCGTCTGAAAATCGTACAGCTTTTAAAAAACTTTTTATCTACATTAATAAGTTTTGCCGCTTTATTTAAGACGGTTTCACTTGTGTAGTCAAGAGGTAAATGTATATTGCTTATTCTTATCATAGGTTTTCTCCTGTTATAATACCGCTTGCAAAAGCAAAATGCAGGTTAAATCCGCCGCAATCTCCGCAAACATCGAGTGCTTCGCCGCAGATGTATAGATTTTTTACAACTTTGCTTTCAAATGTATAGCCGTTTACTTCGTTTCCGTTTACGCCGCCGAGCATTACCTGCGCTTTTGAAAAATCTTTGCATTGTTTACATTCAAATTTCCAATTTAGAATTAAATTCGCAAGTGATTTTAGTTCTTTGTCGCTTAAGTTTTTACAGCTTTCTGTCAATGCTTTGTTTGTAATGATTTTAAGAAGTGCTGTTCCTATTTTTTTATGAAAAAGGCCCGTGAAAAATTCTCCGAGCGGTTCATTTGCAAACAGCTTTTTTCTGTCATAAAGTAAATTTAATAATTCTATATACGAATAATCTTTTGTAAGATTTACGGAAATAATCGGATTTTTGGTTTTGGGTAAAAGCGTTGTGAGATTGAACACACAAATTCCCGAAAGTGCATTATCCGTAAACTGTACTTCACCGATTTCGCTTTTTATTGCTTTTTCACCGTCATAAAGAGTAACTTCCGCTTTAGCACGGATTCCTTTAAGACTTTTCATAAAATCACTTTTGACCTGAATAGGACAGAGGGCAGGGAATAAAGGCGTGATTTTATGACCGAGATTTTTTATAACATCAAGTCCGAGCCCTGTGCCGCCTGCTGTAGGAAAGGCCTTTCCACCGCATGACATAACTGCTTTTTTGGCTGTGTATTCTCCGTTCGAGGTTTTGATATTGAAAAATTCGCCTTTTTTACGGATAAGTTCAACTTTGCAGTCGCATATGATTTCGATTTTAAGCCTTTTAATTTCCATAAGCAAAACATCAAGCACGGCACTTGCTTGTCTTGAATGAGGATAAACAAGTCCGTTTGTTTCTGTGTCGCATACAAGACCTAAGGTTGAAAAGAAATTTATAAGTTTTTCTGCGGAAAATCTGTTTAAGATTTTAGAAACATCAAAACTGCCGTGATAAAATTCTTTACTGACATTGGTATTTGTCAGATTACAGCGGCCGTTGCCTGTAACAAGAATTTTTTTGCCTGCTTTGCTTTGAGCCTCAAGAATTGCTATTTTTAAATCTCTGTTATTTCGTTTTGCCGATATAGCCGCCGCAAGTCCCGCAGCACCCGCACCGACCGTTATTATATCATAATTTGTATTTTTCAAAGTTATCATCCTAAAAAACAGGGCAGCCAAAGCTGCCCGTCGGTTTTTATTTTGGAGCAAAAATTGCGCTTAATCCGCCGAATAAGCCCATACTTGCAAGTCCCATAATTATACCTGCAAGAATTACACCGAGCATTACTGCAATTACGCTTGACTTAAAGTCCATATCGAGCATACTTGCGGCAAGTGTACCTGTCCAGGCGCCTGTACCCGGGAGAGGAATACCTACGAATAAAAGTAAAGCGAAGAACAAACCTCTGCCGGCCTTTGCCTGCAATTTTTTACCGCCCTTTTCGCCTTTTTCAAGGCAGAATTTAAAGAATTTACCTATAAATTTTTTGTCGCTGCCCCATACAAGAATTTTTCTTGCAAAGAAATATATAAAAGGTACAGGGAGCATATTACCTAAAATTGCGAGGACATACACCCAGAATAAATCAAGCTGCATTCCCACACCGAACGGAACGGCACCTCTCAGCTCAATAAGAGGAACCATAGCAATCAAAAATACCAAGATATAGTTTAACAAAACAATACTCCTTTCAAAATAAAGGTACTAAAATAGTATAACAGATACCGATATATATTGCAATTTATTTTTTGTCTAAAAAACTACAGCTTTTACGCAAAATTTTAACATACATTTAAAATATAACCATTCCTTTATTTGTCGATTGACATATTATGCAGATTTGTGTAAAATAATACAAGGTGACTAAAAATGGCTACATACAGTTGCGGCAAAAAAGCCAAAGCGATTTTAATTATAATAACGATAGCCCTTGTGGCATTTGCATTTATTCATTCTTCGATGCCTGCTGATATATCATCGGAAGAAAGCGGAAATGTACTTGAATTTTTGCAGAAAATTTTAGACTTTTTAGGTTTTACTCCCGACCTTACAGACCATATAGTAAGAAAAACTGCGCATTTCAGCGAATACACCGCAATAGGCGCAATGCTTATGTCATGCGCATTTGCTTTTGACAAACTGAAACCGTATAAATACTATATAAATGTAATGTTTTGCGGACTTGCGACTGCGGTCTGTGACGAAACCATACAACTTAATGTAGAGGGCAGAGCGGGAATGATTACAGATGTACTGCTCGACTTTTCGGGTGTGATTTTCGGCACATTAATAATGCTTTTTATTTTTTTGATATACAAAAAGCGTTTTATCGCTAAAAGTGAAAATAAATGAATATTTAAGATTAGGAAAGGAAACAGAAACGAATGGAAAATGTAAAAGAAAACAAAATGGGCATTATGCCCATGACAAAACTGATACTTACTATGTCGTTGCCTGCAATTTTTTCAATGACAATTATGGCAATGTATAATGTAGTTGACAGTATTTTTATCGGACAGTACAGTCAGGAAGGACTTAATGCCACTTCACTTGCTTATCCGTTGCAGATGCTTTTGATTGCTGTAGCGGTCGGTACGGGCGTCGGTATTAACTCGCTTGTTTCAAGACGATTTGGCGAAAAGAATTTTAAAGAGGCAAACGAGGTTGCAACCCACGGTCTGCTGTTAAGTTTTTTCAGCTACGCAATATTTCTTGTCCTCGGTATTGTGATTTCAAGACCTTTTATGATGCTTTATACAACCAACGAAAATATCATAGAATACGGTACACAGTACCTTACAGTGGTTCTCTGCTTTTCGCTCTTTACGATTATAGAAGTTACAATCGAAAAAACTTTGCAGGCTACGGGCAATATGATTTTTCCAATGTTGTTTCAGCTCACGGGTGCGGTAATTAATATTATTTTTGACCCGCTCTTGATTTTCGGTATAGGTCCGTTCCCTGAACTCGGTGTTACAGGAGCAGCTGTTGCAACGGTATTCGGTCAGTTTTGCAGTATGATTTTTGCACTTCTGATAATTTTCTTGAAATCTCATTTAATTAAAATTACATTCAGAAAATTTAAATTCAGTATGAAGACTGTAAAAAATATATATGCCGTTGGTTTCCCGTCTATTATTATGCAGTCGATAGGTTCGATTATGATTGTAGGACTTAACGGTATTCTTGCCGCTTCCGAGGCTTCGGTAACGGTTCTCGGTGTTTATTATAAATTGCAGAGCTTTGTATTTATGCCTTGCTTTGGACTTAACCAGGGCGTTATGCCGATTATCGGTTACAACTACGGCGCAAGAAACCGCAAGCGTGTATATTCCGCACTCAAGCGTGGTATTATAATTGGCGTAATTATTATGACTTTAGGCACATTGGCAATGTGGATAATCCCGGAACAGCTTATTTCAATGTTCGGCGGCACAGAGGAACTTATGAAGATCGGCGTGCCTGCGTTCCGAATTATAAGTCTTTGCTTTATTCCTGCCGCAGCGGGTATTATCTTTACCACCTTGTTCCAGGCAGTCGGCAAGGGAATCAGAAGTCTTATTATGTCTTTTGCCCGTCAGCTTGTGCTTATTTTACCGATTGCGTTTATTTTCTCAAGAATTTGGGGAATCGGAGCAGTTTGGTATGCATTTCCGATTGCCGAGATTTTCTCGCTTACTATTGCGATTTGTTTCTTTATAAATCTTGTTAAAGGCGATTTTAAAAAGTTAGGTTAATTTTGTCCACCTCAGTGCATATATTGCATTGAGGTGGTTGTTTTGACAGAAGAAAATTTTACAAATGAAATTACATACGATGACGGTTGGCGGAGTGCCTCTTGCCCCGAATATTCAACTCCTGCGCATACGGAAACGGAAGAGGAAAGCCCTCATAATACAGAATTACCGCCGCAAAAGCGTAAAAAATCTCACAATACGCAAGTCCTTGTTACGATGCAGCTTATAATATGTTTATTGCTTGCTTTGGCTGCGTTTGTTATAAAAACTGTCGGCGGCGATTTTTACACTGCTGCCCGTCAATGGTATTACGGCGAACTTAACAAATCAATTATAGCCGAAAATACTCCCGACGATTACAATTTATCCGAAATTTTCGGTACTGCGACAGACGATGAAGTTTGAACTGTTCAATATTAAATTCAGTGTTTCATACACATTGCTCTGCCTGATTGCCGTTTGTATTATACTTGATATATTCGGCGGATTTGTAATGTGCAGTTTTGCTGTGGTCATTCACGAATCGGGGCATCTTTTAATGATGCTGATTTTCGGCAGCAAACCGAAGAAAATCAGCATTTCTTTGTTTGAAATTGCAATAAATGACGAAAGCCGACAGCAAAGAGGTGATTTACAGAATTTTCTTATAGTTTTTTTCGGGCCGTTTGCTAATTTTATTTGTTTTATTATTATTTTTCTGATATACTTATTTAGTGGAACAGATTTATTAAAATTTGCTTATGTAAATCTGTCGCTCTGTCTTTTAAATTTACTGCCTGTAATGTCGTTTGACGGCGGGCAGCTATTGTATATTTTGCTTAGCCGCAGATTTACAGGTCATACAGCGGAAAAGGCAGTAAATATCATAACTTTCATCGCATTATTTCCAATAGCGGTGCTGGGATTTATAATACTTTTTAATTCGGATTATAATTTTTCGCTGTTGTTTGTATGCGGTTATATTATACTTTCATTAATTTTTAAAAACAACAGGTATTTCTGACGGAGGTAATACAATGGTCAGCAAGGAAGTAGAAAAACTTTTGCTAAAGGTTCAAAAGCCGGGCAGATATGTTGGCGGAGAGCTTAACGCAGTCATAAAAAATAAAAAAGATGTTGATGTGAGGTTTGCTTTCTGCTTTCCTGATACCTACGAAGTGGGAATGTCGCATCTCGGAATGAAAATTCTATACAGTTTGTTTAATTCAATTCCGTATATATGGTGTGAAAGAGTTTTTGCGCCGTGGATTGATATGGAAGAAGAAATGATTAAAAATAATATTCCGCTTTATGCACTTGAGAGCGGCGACCCTGTGTCGGATTTTGATTTTATCGGTTTTACATTGCAGTATGAGCTTAGTTTTACAAATGTGCTCAATATGCTTAAGCTTTCGGGCGTGCCGATTAAATCCTGTGAGCGTACGGGTTTAAAGCAGATTGTTGTGGCAGGCGGCCCTTGCACCTGCAACCCCGAGCCGATTGCGGATTTTATCGACCTTTTCTTCATAGGTGAGGGCGAAGAGGTTGACCTTGAGGTAATGGAGCTTTACAGAAAGTGCAGAGCAGAGGGTAAGTCAAGAGAGCAGTTTCTCATTGAATGTGCACAGATAGAGGGCGTGTATGTGCCGTCGCTTTATGATGTTGAGTACAACGAGGACGGCACAATTAAACGGTATATTCCTAAACATAACGCTCCGTCTGTTGTTCACAAGCGCCTTATGAAGAAAATGGACGAAAGCTATTATCCCGATAATTTCGTAGTTCCGCTTGTGGAAATTGTGCATGACAGAGCGGTGCAGGAGATTTTCCGTGGATGTATTCGTGGCTGTCGTTTTTGTCAGGCAGGCTTTATCTACCGCCCTGTACGAGAGAAATCGCCCGAAGTCATCAATAAGCAGTGCAGAGCATTGTGTGAGAATACGGGTTATGACGAAGTGTCGCTTTCTTCGCTGAGTTCAAGCGACTACACACAGATTGTGCCGTTGCTTACAAAACTCAATGAGTGGAGTAAGGACGAAAAAGTCAGTATTTCTCTGCCGTCATTGCGAGTTGACGGTTTTACCGACGATATTATGAATAAAATCAAAACAGTGCGTAAGAGCGGACTTACATTTGCGCCCGAGGCGGGAAGTCAGCGTATGCGTGATGTTATCAATAAAAATGTTCAGCATGATGAGCTTATGCAGACCTGCGCAACAGCTTTTGCAGGCGGTTGGACTACTGTAAAACTGTACTTTATGATTGGTTTGCCTACAGAAACAATGGACGATGTAAAGGCAATTGCCGACCTCGGACAGGCTGTAGTCGATACTTATTATAATTGCCCGAATAAGCCAAAGGGAAAGGGTGTAAGAGTATCAGTTTCTGCGTCATCATTTGTGCCAAAACCGTTTACGCCGTTCCAGTGGCACGGACAGGACACAATCCCTACTTTGCACGCTAAACAACAGCATATCAAAGAAAGCATTACAACCCGCAAGATTCAGTTTAATTACCACGATGCCGACACAAGTTACCTTGAGGCTGTATTTGCCCGTGGTGACAGAAAGCTGTGTAAAGCAATGGAAATTGCCTGCGAAAAAGGTTTTCATTTTGACGGTTGGGGCGACTGCTTTGACTTGCAGAAATGGCTTGATATTTTTGAAGAGTGCGGCATTGACCCGACATTCTACGCAAACCGTCAGCGTTCGTTTGACGAGGTATTTCCGTGGGATCACCTTGACTACGGCGTAACTAAGGATTATCTTATTAAAGAATGTAAAAAAGCATATGAAAATACAACAACACCGCATTGCCGTTTGAAGTGCAACAACTGCGGTGCGGCAAAATACGGGGAGGGTGTGTGCTTTGAAAAACGCAAGAGTTTGGTTTAAGAAAGATAACGAGTGCCGTTATATATCGCACCTTGACCTTAACCGTTGTATGTTAAGAGCATTGCACAAGAGCAAAGCTCCGATATGGCATACCGAGGGATTTAATCCGCACCCGTTCGCAACTTTTCCTCTGCCGCTTTCACTCGGATTCAGAGGAATTAACGAGTGTATGGATATAAAATTGATTGAGGATATTTCTGATGAAGAATTAATCAACAATCTTAATGCCTGCCTGCCGCAGGGCATAAGGGTTTTTGTAGTTACAGAGCCGATTATGAAAGCCGGAAAAATTGCGTATGCAAGGTTTAATATGAAAATCAGCAGTGATAATCTTAACTCTGATAAAGTATATACCGCACTGAAAGAACTTTTGGAAAGCGAAGAAATTATGCTTGAAAAGAAGTCAAAGTCGGGTTACAAGACTGTTGATTTAAAGAAAAGTATTAAAAATTATTCTTTAACGGAAAAATGTGATTTTGCCGAGCTTGAAATTGTACTTTCCGCAGGCAGTACCGACAACGCAAATCCGAACCTTATTATCAAGGCTTTGGAAAATGCTACGGGTGAAGAATTTTACGCCGATATTACGAGAGAGGATTTATATAATTCTGATATGGAATTATTTAGATAAACTATGTTTACATTTACAATTCGCAATGCAAATTCATACCAAGCAATTTTTTAACGGCGGCATTGACAAAGAATTTGAAAAACTTGAAGACGAAATTTCAGCAAAATTTCTTGAGTATATCAAGCTGTATTCTAAGCTGTAATTAAGATTTTTAAAAAATCACACAAAGTTTCACATTTTTTTGTACTTTTATTCATATAATCGTCACAAAAGCAGGTTATTATATAAGCACAATAAAGTTAACGAGAAGTTTTCATAGATTTTCCTCTTCTAAATTTTCTAACCATTGCAATGACCGACACAGTCGGTCATTTTGCTTTTTACCGAAAACGGAGCAGTTATGTATTATTATTCTCTAAACGAATATTTAAAAAACACCTTTGGCGAAAAGGTATATAAAATTTCTCTTGACGGCGGTATGACTTGCCCTAACCGTGACGGCAAAATAGACACACGGGGGTGTATTTTTTGCAGTAGGGGAGGTTCGGGAGAATTTTCCGCCGACAGAAACCACAGCATAACCGAGCAAATTCGGGAGGCTAAAGAGAGAATCGGCAGAAAAACCGATTGTAAAAAATTTATTGCTTACTTTCAGCCGTTTACAAATACATATGCGCCCGTTGAGTACCTTGAAAAAATCTTCACCGAGGCTATAGAACCCGATGAAATTGTCGCTTTGTCGGTCGCTACCCGTCCCGACTGCCTGCCTGACAAAACCGTAAATTTGCTCTCAAGACTTAATAAAATAAAGCCTGTGTGGGTGGAACTCGGCTTGCAGACAGTTCATAAAAGCACGGCAGGCTATATTCGCCGTGGATATGACTTAAGCGTGTATGATGATGCGGTTAAGCGCCTGCACAAGGAGTGCATAAGCGTAATAACGCACATTATAATCGGTTTGCCTAACGAAACGGAAGATATGATAGTGCAGAGTGCTGAATATGCGGGCAAATGTTCCGACGGAATTAAGTTACAGCTTTTGCACATATTAAAGGATACCGACTTATGCGATGAATACGAAAAGGGCAATGTGCCCGTTCTGTCGCTTGAGCGATATGCGGATATACTTGTAAAATGCCTTAGAGTTATCCCAAAAACCACCGTAATTCACAGGCTTACGGGTGACGGAGATAAAAAAATACTTGTAGCCCCCTTGTGGAGCGCAGACAAAAAGCGTGTGCTTAACTATATTAACAAGGTATTAAGGGAAAGCGAATAATAAGTATTATTAATTTTAAAAAAAGTCTTGATTTTCCTTTGCGTATTTGATATAATAAGCATTGTCTTTGGAGAGATGTCCGAGCTGGCCGAAGGAGCATGATTGGAAATCATGTGTACGGTAATCACCGTACCAGGGGTTCGAATCCCCTTCTCTCCGCCATAATTTTAAAAAGTCTTGTCGATTTCGGCAAGGCTTTTTCTTTTGTTATAATGCTTTATTGTGAAAAATATTGCCAAAAAAGTGCGGTTATAATAAATAACTGCCAAACCAATGCAAATTATTCATATTGACAGCAAAAATTTTTTCTTATAAAAAATTTATAAAATTATAATTCTTTGAAGTAATTTAAAATATTATTATTGCACAATAATTATATATTTGTTTTGTATATAATTAATAAAGAGATGACAAAATCGACAAAACATCAAAAAAATATTGAAATAAAAACCTAAAAATGTTATAATATAAAGGAATAAAAATATGGGTTAGTATACGGTCTGATTGCCGAATACAGCAAATTCACCGAAGGTCAGTCGGTAAAAGCGGTCGCCGTCAAAGCAAAACTTCCCTCTCGGACGGTACAGACTTATTCGGCTCATATGTTTCAATTTTTTTAATGGAGGTAATAAAAATGAAAACGAATTTCAAGCGTATTGGCAAACAGTCGATTTCTATTGTGCTTGCTGTTATGATGATGCTTTCGACTATGCTTGTCGGTATGGTTACTTCGAATGCGGCTACTGCACACTTTTATGTTGTTGGTGATCCTGTTAATTCAAACGATTGGAATCAAATGTCAGCTATTATAGACGGCAACTACGGTTCCGATGGTGTATATTATATAGATATAGAATTGACAAATGGTTGTTATTTTGCTCTTCATAATGGTAGCCATAGGTATTCACCAAATACCGATGGTGAGGAGATTGGTTTAAACACAATTCAGTCATCAAATGCATATAACGCAAATAATAGGTGGCACTATACAGGTGATACCGGTACCAAGAGAATTGTAGTTGATCAAAGTGTCAAAGACTGGTATCCAACTGTAAGGATAGAAAATATTCCTTCCACTACTACTCACAACGTAACTGCAAACTTCAGCAATGCAACTGTAAAACTTGGTAATGATACTCTTACAAGCGGTACACCAAAAACTGTTGATAATAATACTGATTATACACTTACTGTAAAACCGGATGAGGGTTATACTCTTACATCTGTAAAGTTTGGTGGTGAAGAAAAAGGTACAAACGGTACTTATACTTTAGCTGCCGGTACTGATGATGTTACTATTGATATTACTACTGAAAACAGTACTGAAAACGATTATGAATTCTATGTAACTGGTTACATGGATGGTAAGGATTTAATTATAGCCGACAACTATAAATTTACCAAAGAATCTGATGGTATTTATACATGTACGATGAAACCTACAGCTGATTTATATGTTACTATTACTGATAATTCTACAAATACAACATATTGGTCTAAAAGACCTGAAAATCTTACAGAAAATACCTATTCTACTGAACCTATTGTGACAGGCGGTGGTGATAAGTGGGGCATTCTTGGTCAGGCAGGTAAAGAAATTAAAATTACATTTAACATTACTGCCGGAATAGAAAACGGTCAAATTAAGTGGGAATATGCTGTTACCGACCCTGTATCTGTAACATTGACTCCTGTCCTCGACGTAGAGGGCGGTGCTGCTTATATTTCTTCTTACACAGATAACGACACAGGCAATATTGTAAATAATACTGACGAAACTGTTCAGTCTGTAAATGCAAAACCCGGCACTTCTGTAACATTCAAAGCTAAGTCAGTTGACGGTTACTTCCCTAAGTGGAAGTTTGGAGGTAAGTTCGCTACTGGTGATACTTATACTCTTGATGCTTCTTCGGTAACAGGCACAACTCCTGTTACTGTTTATCTTACATATGAAAAGATTCAAAATCATAACATTACTGTTGAAAGCAATAAGGGTGGTAATGTAAGTTATACTTACAACGGTACAGAAGGCTCAGTTCCCGAAGGCACAACTTCTTCTGCTATTCCTGTTGCGTCTAACTCAACTATCACACTTACTGCTAATGCGGATACAGACAAAGACTATGTATTCAGCTGTTGGAAATTTGACACTGATAGCAATGTAGTATTTGCAACTGATCAGGACTCTTTCTCACCTTCAATTACAATTAATGTTGTTGGCGACGTAAAGGTAACTGCAACTTTTGAAAAGAACTCGGGCACTCTTTCAGATTGGAAGTTTATGTTATCTAACAGTGATAGCGGACTATCTCATGATTCTATAGGTACTTATAAAACAGAATATAATGTTTACCAGGAAACTGACGGAACATATTCTGTAACTTTCCCTGCTTCTGCAATCTCTTCAAATGATAATCAGTTTTTTACATTCTCTACAACAGGCACTAATAGTGGCTTTGTACCAAACGACTCATCAATTAAGGTAGAAACTGCAGCTAATTTTACTCAATATGTTAGTTTAGCACAGCCTCAAAGATGGGACAATAATTACTTTGTTATAGCAAAATTCCAAAACACTGATGATATTAAAACTATTAAGGTAACATATAATCCTAATACAAAGACATATATCATCAATGGTACATACTTTGTAGCTCCGCCTAATTCTCATAATGTATACGCTACAATGGGTAGCCAAGTTGGTCATAAATTTGGTACAACAACTATTTCCTTGTTGAGTGGTAACAAACCTCTCAAAACAAGTGTTAAGGATTTCTATAATTTTTATGTTGTTAATGATAAAGAGCAGATTACAGTATCTTGTTCTGTAAGTAAAGATCAGGCAGACCTTGGCTATTATGTATACGCTTTTGTTGTAAACGGCGAAAAGGTAGATGTAGTAGATAACGGCAATAATGTTTATCAGACTGCTTCACCTATTACTGTAACAGAGAATCTTGAAATCACTCCAATTTACTATAATAAAGTAATTGAGGCAGACGGTAACTATATTACTATTTATACCAATGCTCCTGCAGAACTCCAAACTCTTTGGGGAAATTCAATTTCAATTTATTCTTGGTATAAAGGTGATGATGGTAAATACTTGGAAATGGACGGCGCTTATCCCGGTCAGCTTATGATGCGTGACTCTCAGGGCAGATTTGCCGCTAAGGTTTCTAAGTACTTTTATACTAATGTTGACGGTAAATTTACTTGTGATAATAACAAAAAGGTATTAGGTATTACAAACAATAACTACTACGAAAACGAAGATGTTCACAATAATTTCCTTACAACAGCTGCTCAAAAGGTTAATAACCAGACATACGACTATGATGACTTTGAAAAGCTCACTGGTATGGGATACGATACCGTTGAGTTTGATGTAAAGTATTACGCTGATAAAACCGAGTCAAACCAGGAGTTACTTGTTAATAATGCTACAAATAACATATCTATGGCAGATAAACCTATTATTCCTCAAACCGCTACAGATTATGAAGATCTTACCAACATTGATGGTAACCTTGTAAGTATTCTTGGATATACTAACGAAACAGCCAAAGCTAAAAATAGTACCGGCTTAATTACCGGTGAACCACTAAAGATTATTTCTGTTGGTAACCAGAATATGAAAATCGGTGACAGTTATAACATATGGTCAACTATTTGGTATGTATATAAGTCCAACGGAGATTATGTTACTCAGGGTATGCCATCTGACTTTATTCCAAGAGGTTCTGTTGACAAAGACGGCAACTTTACTGATGGAGATATTTCTGAGCAGACAACCGCATATCAGGCTATAGTTAAAGCCGGTTTACAGTATAACAGTGCTGTTATATCCTATGAAGTCAAGATGGATGCAACAACATCTGCAGATAAAAGGAACACAGGTGTTCGTGTTGACGGTCGTTGGTACTATGCTCGTTCTACCGATCAGGTGGATGCAAAAGTTGGTATCATTTACAGAAATTCTGTAAGTGATGTTTGGACAGTTGATAAGGCTTCTGATGATTCTGAAATTACCGGTAAGGTAACAGGCGGCTCAGCTTCCTTTGACTATACGGATAGCGTTGGTTCTTCTCACACTAACTTACCTTCTGCTTCTGTAGAAAGAAATACAATCATTACATTGAACGCTACTAACGGTTCTACATACAAATTTATTGGTTGGGCTACTCCAATATATAATGAAGCCGGAAAGGTAACAGGTTACTCACCTCTTACTATTACAGATCTTACAGCATCATATCAGGTAAGCACTACTACTGATCTGTTTGCTATGTATGAACCATATCCTACAGGTTTTGTAACAATAACTCATTCAAAATATACAGGTCCTGATTCACATAACGGTTTTGGTATTTTCTCTGTAACAGCTCAAGTGGTTGACGCTAACGGCAAACCTGTTGATTCTCAGGCTGTTGCTACACAGAGTGATGCCGGTTCAGTAACACTTGAAAATATTGTAAACAAAAATGATTATTATATTGAGGTAACACTCCATACTCAGTCATATGCTAAGTCACACTTCCTTAACTTCTACTATCCAAGTGTAGCAGGCGGTGTTTCAACCTTAACAAAGGACGGTAACATTCTTGCGTATTATGACAAGGAATGTACAGCAGACAATCTTGCAACAAATACATTCAAAGTTAAGGTTTCTGACCTCTTTGACGGCGACACTCAAAAGGTAAAGGCTCTCAACTACTATTCAGATCTTAAGTTGCCTGAGGTTGAGTCAAATATTACATTTAACTACAATCCTTACAGCACAGCTCCAAATCCAGATCCTCCTGCCGGTAAGGGTACCGGTAAAACAACATTTACTCTTACTATTACTAAGAATGGTGAAAATGATCCGGTATTTACTAGAACCGATTTAAGCAGTTTAACTCTTAAAGCTAACGATAATATTAAGAGCTTTGTTGAGGATTATGTTCTTAACGGTAATGACTATACCATTACAATTACTATGAATCCTGTTGCTGATAGCCACTGCACAGTTGGTCAGTCATATTATCAGAAAAATGATTCAGGTACTTATACCTATCAGCCGGTCAATACTACATTTGACATTAAGCTTTCTGACTTATATGATGTAGATAACTATAAGTTCAATACTAATACGGTAAATTTATACACAGACTTTGGTGCTGAAGAGTTTAACTACAATGTAACATTTAAGTATCTTGGCTATGAGAGCAGAGAGTATTACAATAAAAACGGTTACTCACAGTCACAGATTCCTGAAAGTGCTATTATTAATCAGGATTGGTGGAGAAATTACACAGTAAACGGCACATTCTCCGGTACAGATATTGACAAGTACTTTGATAAGAAGGTTGACGGTTCTTATGAGTTTAAGGAAGCATTCCTCTTAGAGGTTGCACCATATGAAGACAACTTTGTACAGTCAATTACTTGGGATCTTGAAAATGTCGATTATACTACAATCAATGATAAATCTGTAACAGCTACTGTTCGTGCTAAGTACAAAAACAACTTTGTTACTGTTACTGCTGACTTTGGTGACGGTAGGGATAAACAGATCTATTCTGTAAACTACGCTTCACTTGTTACACCTAAGAATCTTGTAAACCCAACAACTCAGAGTACTAATGATGAGGATTACCTCATTGTTGCTCCTGAAACAAAGGATGGTAAAAAATTCAGCTATTGGAAAATTCAGACTGATAACAGCGACGGCATAGTTGTAGCTAAGTGCTATAGCAACAAATTTAACTTCATTGCTTACGATAACTATCTCATTACCGCTTGCTACGGAATGGATGATGTAGATGATTCTAAGTTAAGCGTATCTGCTACAATGCAGTTCCTTGAGTATTCAAGAAACAAGTATGACGGAAACAAAGATAAGGTATATGCTGACTTTGCAGTTTCTTATAATTACAAAGGCAAAAAGCTTTGTGCTGACATTAATAAAGATGTAGTTTGCGGTGTAGTATTTGTTGTAAACAGCAAACACAGTTCAGCTGCTGACGCTACTGATAAGTTCACAGTAGATGAGTCTGATTTACTTGCAAAAGTTAAGGCTCTTAACAGCGGCAACTCATCAGATAAGACAATGGGTGACGCTAAGGTTTACAACTACAAGCTTAACAAGAAAAATCTTGATAACAAGAACAGACTTGAATATAGCTGGAATGTAAACAACACTGAAAACAACCAGAATCTCACAATACTTGCTTACTCATACATTTACAATGCTACTACTGATGAATATAGCGTTTCTGCTCCTCAGGAATTCAAATTCTTCAATGTTGGCAATAAGACATATGAAGGTTAAGCAATAGAAAAGGAGGCAATTATGAAAAAATCTTATATTTCCCCTGAAATTGAGATTCAAAAATTCTCTTTTGAGGATATTCTTGCTGGTGGCGGAACCGATGACCCTGGTTTAAAATATAGCAATCCTGAGAATCCTGGTTACGAATCCGGCGGTGAAGAGGGCGACCTCTAATAATAACACATAATTTTCGTAAGGCAGTCTTTTGACTGCCTTACTTTAAAAGGTGATTTTTATGATTAAAACCATTGCAAAAAAACTTTCGGTTTTTGTTTTAGCTTTATCATTGCTTTTAATGTCTGCTGTTCAGTTTAGTGCAGACTCATACCTTGTAAGTAAAGACGGTTTTTATTATTTGATTGAAAATTCTGAGGCGGTAATTTACGGATATGATTATAATAATCGTACTACCGATATTGTAGTGCCGAACACAATCAGTGATTACCCTGTAACAAAAATTGCTCCTCGTGCATTTTCAAACAATACTAAGCTTACAAGCATTTCATTTACAGACGCTATGTCTTTAAAGAGCATTGGCAAATATGCTTTTTACGCTTGCAGTTCTATTGAGGAAATTATAATTCCCGGTTGGCTAAACAGCATTGGCGAGTTTGCTTTTCAGGATTGCACAGCTTTAAAGTCGGTGTCAATTTACAGCAATGTTTCCGTAATTCCCGAGCAGGCATTTGGCAACTGCATTTCGCTTGAAAAGATTAATATTCCAAGCACAGTAAAGTCTATTGGCAGCTATGCTTTTTATAACTGTTCTGCACTTACCGAGCTTACACTTTCAAAGAACATTACAGACATTGCAAACGGTGCTTTTTACAACTGTCCTAACCTAACTTTATATGGCTATTACGATACAGTTGCAGAAAGCTATGCCGAGCAGAACAACATTCCTTTTGTTCATCTTGATAAAAAGGTGATTTCGGGTGATGTTAATCTTGACGGCAAGATAGATATTAATGATGTAACACTTCTTCAGCGTTACATTGCAGGTGAGTCTGTATTAACGGATGACGCTGTTAAGGCTGCCGACTTTAACAAGGACAGAATTATTGATATAATTGATGCTACAGCAATTCAGACATTTATCGCTCACGGTCAAAACTAAATTATTAAACTTAAGCACAGGTGGCAACATCTGTGCTTTTTCTTGCTTATTTTTAGATTTTGTTATATAATAAAATTTGGTGATGTTATGCCGATTTACAAAATTGCTGATATTATAACTGATATAAAACCTAAGTTTTGCTACTTTGAAAGTATCGCAGAAGATTATTTATATACAGGCAATGAACCTGTTCAAATTAAAATTTCGATTCGTGAGGATTATATACGAAAAAGAGCAGAAAAAAATACTCACTTAACACTTGGTAATTTGGAATCAATTTTTCTTGCCGATTCTTTCAATAAAAAAATTCTGAAATATAATGCAATATTTCTCCATTCGTCTGCAATCCTTTATAAAGGCAAAGCGTATCTTTTTTCTGCCGATTCGGGAGTGGGCAAGTCAACGCACACAAAACTGTGGATAAAAAAATTCGGCGCTGAAAATGTACAGATAATCAATGATGATAAACCGATTATCAGATTTATTGACAATGATTGTTATGTGTACGGTTCGCCTTTTGACGGTGGAACGGGCATAAATAAAAATATCCGTGCAAAACTCGGCGGCATTATTTTTCTTGAAAGGGCAGAGGAGAACAGTATTGAAGTCCTTGACAAAAACAGTATTTTTTCAAGAATATATAAAAATACGATTAAATTTTCTCTTGATGATGAATATGCGGGATATATGTTAAATACGGCTGATAAGTTGATTAAGGAAAATTATTTCTATTTGCTAAAATGCAATATGAATATTGAATCGGCGGAAATTTGCGAAAAATTTTTACTGACAGGAGATAGCTATGGAAAAGCTGAAAAAAATACTTGATTCCGAAACCAATAAGTGGATAGTAAAAAAAGCCAAACCACAGGTTTTCGGTATTATAATTATGTCTGTTATTTTCGGCGGAATGGCATATCTCGGTGTTGCGGTTGCTACTTTGTCGAGGGGTATTGTGGATTCGGCGGTTAACTCTGATGTCGGCGGAATTGTGTATTTCGCAATTATACTTATTTCACTTACGATCGCACAGCTTGTCATAAGAATTATAAGTAAGGTGCTGACTTTCAATGTATCGTCAAAACTTGAAATTTCTATAAAACAAGATATTTTCGATAATATTATCAGAAAAAAATATAATGAGATTTCAAGCATACACACCGGCGAACTACTTAACAGAATAACAAGCGATGTGTCGGTTTTAGTCAGTTCGATTATTTCTATAGTGCCGAATATGGTGTATTTTATCGTAAAATTGGTTGGTGTTTTTGTTGTACTGTTTGCTATTGATAAAACTTTCAGCCTTGTTTTTGTTTTCGGCGGTGCACTGATGTTTGTTGTTGTGCTGCTTTTTAAGTCAAAAATGAAAACATTGCATAAGGCGGTACAGGAATCTGATGGTAAGACAAGGTCGTTTTTTCAGGAGATTTTTTCAAGTCTGCTTGTGGTAAAAGTTTTTGGTGCTGAAAATAAGGTGTCTGAAAATGCTATGAATTTGCAACAGAATAATTTTAAAATAAAACGAAAAAGAAATTATATCTCTATAGTTGCCACAACCGGTTTTTCTTTTATATTTGCCCTCGGATATATGTATGCTTTAATTTGGGGTGCTTTTGCAATCAGCGACCATACCATTACATACGGTGTATTGACTTCTATGCTTGCGCTTGTGTCGCAAATTCAAGGCCCTGTTCGTGGTATCAGCAGTATTTTGCCGTCATATTATTCTGCTCTTGCAAGTGCGGAGCGACTTATGGATATTGAAAATCTCGATAATGAAGATGTGGTAAATAATTCTGCAATCGATACCGAAAAGCTGTATGATAAGACAGAAAAAATAGTTTTTGATAATATTACTTTCAGCTACGGCAGGGAAAATGTGCTTGAAAATACAAGTCTTGTGCTAAAAAAAGGTGATTTTGCATTGCTTGCGGGAATTTCGGGAATAGGCAAAAGTACGCTTACAAAGCTTTTGCTTAATGTAATTTCACCCGATAAAGGCGAGATTTATCTTTCACTTTCAAACGGAGAAAATGTGTTTGTCGATAAAAATATAAGATGTATGTTTTCGTATGTGCCGCAAGGTAATTTTCTGCTTTCGGGTACAATCAGAGATAACATTGCATTTGTGTCGAATAATCCCGATGAAGAAAGAATTATTGAGTCTGCGAAAATTGCCTGCGCTTATGATTTTATCAGCAGATTGCCAAATGGACTTGATACTGTCGTGGGTGAGAACGGAAAGGGCTTGTCGGAGGGTCAGATACAAAGAATTGCGATTGCGAGAGCGGTTTACTGTAATTCTCCGATTATTATTTTTGATGAGGCAACCTCGGCACTTGACGCCGAAACAGAAGTTCAACTGCTTAAAAATCTTAAAACACTCAAAGATAAAACTTGTATTTTGATCTCTCATAAAATGGCGGCAAAAGAAATTTGCAACAAAGAAATTGTAATTAAGAATAAAAAAATTATTTCTTACGATATTTAGGTGGGTACAAGCAAAATCTCACTCCTGACTGAATACTTATAATTAGGTATAAATCCGATTATAAGCATTGTCAGGGGTGATTTTTTGATTGAATTAATTAATTTTCTGGGGCAGTACCTTTGCTTTTTTATTCTTCATATCTGCGGAAACGGCTCTTTTCCAAAACCTCTTTCCGAAAAAGAGGAGCACGAGTATCTTGTGCGGAGTGCAAAAGGGGATATAGAGGCGAGAAATATTCTTGTTGAACATAATTTAAGGCTTGTGGCACACATTATAAAAAAATATTACGGCAATCAGAGTGAACAAGATGATCTTGTGTCAATCGGCACTATCGGACTTATAAAAGCGATAAATACCTATGACATAAGCAAAAAAATTAAGCTTTCAAGTTATGCGTCACGATGTATCGAGAATGAAATATTAATGCATTTCCGTAATGCTAAAAAGACGGCGCAGGATATTTCACTCAACGAAGCGATTGACAGCGATAAGGATGGAAATCCGCTGACTTTGCTTGATATAATGGCGGTTGATGACAATATACTTGAGCAGATTGATTTTCAACTCAACAGTAAAAAGCTCGGTCAGTTTATTAACGAAGAACTTTCACCAAGGGAAAAAATGATAATTGTTATGCGCTACGGACTTGACGGGAGCGAGCCGCTTACGCAGAAAAAGATTGCACAGAAACTGAATATTTCCCGTTCGTATGTAAGCAGAATTGAAACCAAGGCTTTAAAACTTTTACGAAAACGCTTTGATAACAGTTCAAATTTGTAAATTATTTTAAAGAAAAAAGGCGGTCGAAAGACCGTCTTTAGTTATGAGCCTATGCTGTTGATGAGGTTTTGCATTTCCTGTTTTGATGAAACATTGTGCGCTTTTTCAAGCACGATTTCTTTTTCGTCTTTTTCCATTTGAGCAAATTTTTGCATTGCGCTTTCATTTTTTGCAAGTGCATTTACAAAGCCTAACGGCATATCTTTATACATTTTTCATCACCGATATTATTATTTTCAGTTTTGAAAATAATATTCATTTAGATAAATTATTGTTTAGCGAAATGATTTACCAAACAATTATAAAAGTTTGGTCGACCTTTTCAAAGTTCGTGGGTGTTGCCAAAGCCCACAAATACTTTCCGCTTACGCAATCTGACGATAGCCAAACAGCTCGC